>Ga0307986_10001863_pt1 | contig 15230 bp, 17 predicted proteins | sample EllFjometageno82_FD_203170 | JGI IMG/M metagenome (GOLD analysis project Ga0307986, IMG submission 203170) | Marine microbial communities from Ellis Fjord, Antarctic Ocean - #82 | ecosystem: Environmental > Aquatic > Marine > Unclassified | place: Southern Ocean | collected 2014-10-09
GAAATAATTGCACAAGGTACTTATGATGAAATACTAAAAAATAAAAATAGTATCACTGGTCAATACCTATCTCATAAAAAATATATAGAAATTCCAAGAACTAGAAGGCTTGCAAAAAATGGAAGGTTTGTTGAAATTAGTGGTGCTAGTGGAAATAATTTGAATAATGTTAATCTTAAAATTCCAACAGGAAGTTTTACTTGCGTAACAGGTGTTTCTGGTAGTGGTAAATCTACACTAATATTACAAACATTGTATCATGCGCTAAATTTAACTTTAAACAATAAAGCTAGAAAAGTTCCAAAGGCATTTAAAAGCTACAAGGGTGTTGAACTTATAGATAAAATTATTGATATAGATCAATCGCCCATTGGAAGAACACCGAGGTCAAATCCTGCTACTTATACGGGTGCTTTTGGTCCAATCAGAGATTGGTTTACAGCGCTACCTGAATCCAAAACTAGAGGATATAAGCCTGGAAGATTTTCATTTAATGTTAAAGGTGGAAGGTGTGAAGCTTGTGAGGGTGACGGCGTCATAACATACGAGATGCACTTCTTGCCTGATGTTTATATACAGTGTGATGAGTGTAAAGGTTCGAGATATAATAGAGAAACACTTGAAATAAAATTTAAAGATAAAAGTATAGCAGATGTATTGAACATGTCTGTAGATGAAGGTTGTGAATACTTTGAAAATATTTCAAATATTAAAACTAAATTATTAACATTAAAAAAGGTAGGACTTGGTTACATAAAAATTGGTCAACAGGCAACAACACTTTCTGGAGGTGAAGCACAGCGTATTAAATTAGCTAAAGAATTATCAAAAAGATCCACTGGAAGAACGATGTATATTTTAGATGAACCTACTACAGGTCTTCATCAGCATGATATAAAAAAACTACTAGAAATTTTACATACATTTGTTGCATTAGGAAATACAGTCGTTGTAATTGAGCATAATTTAGATGTAATTAAAACAGCAGATTATATTGTAGATATGGGTCCTGAAGGAGGTGTTAAAGGTGGAAATATTATCGCAGAGGGAAAACCTGAGGATATTATCAAAATTAAGGGTAGTTATACTGGGGAATTCTTAAAACCCATGCTTGAAGATAAGTTTAAAAAAAAGTTAAAGATTTAGATAATTAGTGTATAACTGATTCTATAAATGGGTAATTTACTATCATCACTACCAAAAACAATTCACGCTTCATTAACACTAGCTATTATTCTTTTTTTAGGATTATTTTATGGAAATGGTGGATTTGATTTTGATACAATTTTTTGGAGTTGGTTAACGAGATTAATTCATGTAACTGTTGCAATCATGTGGATAGGTTTACTTTGGTATTTTAACTTTGTTCAAATTCCAAACATGCCAAAAATTCCTGATGAACAGAAACCAGCGATAGGTAAAGTTATTGCACCAGCTGCATTATTTTATTTTAGATGGGCTGCATTACTTACAGTTATTTCTGGATTAATTTTAGGCTATCTAAATGGTTACTTGCATGATGCAATGACATTAGGTGGTGGTGGGAAAAGTACAGCTATTGGTATTGGTATGTGGCTTGGCCTATACATGGCTTTTAATGTTTGGTTTATAATTTGGCCAAATCAAAAAAAAGCTTTAGGGATTGTAGAATGTGAGCCTGATGTTAAAGCAAAATCAGCTAGAACTGCCATGTTATTCTCAAGAACTAACACTCTTTTATCTCTTCCGATGTTACTTTCAATGGTAGCTGCACAAAATCTATATTAATTTACTCGTTATCTTCTTTTAGAATTGTTTTCTGTGAAACTCTTAGTATCACAAGTATAGGATTAGCTATATATATTGATGAATAAGTTCCAAATATAACACCCATAATCATAGCTAAAGAAAAACCTTTTAATACCTCACCACCAAATAAATAAATTGAAATTAAAGCTAGTAATGTTGTAACAGAAGTAATTATAGTTCTAGATAATGTTTCATTGATTGAAATATTTGTTAATTCAAAAATCCTAATATGAGAGAACTTTCTCAAATTCTCTCTGACTCTATCGTAAATTACCACAGTATCATTCATTGAATATCCAACTATTGTTAATACAGCAGCAACAATTGACAGGTTTATTTCAAAACTAAATAAGGAAAAAAGACCCAAGGTTATAATTACATCGTGAAATAAAGCCATGATAGCACCTAAGCTAAATTGCCACTCAAATCTAATCCATATATAAAACAACATAGCAGCTAAAGACAGTGCTATAGCAATAATTCCAGATTTTAATAATTCAGAGCTAACTTTTGGACCTACATTTTCAACTCTTCTAAATTTAAAAGTATTACCTAATGATGCTTTTAATTCTTTTTTAATACTTTCAATAGTATTTGTGTTGCTATTATTTTTTTCAATTTTAATTAAAAAATCATTTTCATCACCAAATTTCTTAACATTAAAATCTCCTAAATTCATATTACGAAATGAATATCTTAATGATGTAACGCTAATTTTTTTATCATTAGATCTTAACTCAATAAGAGTTCCACCCTTAAAATCCACACCATAATTAAGTCCTTTAACAAATAGTAATATAATGGATATTACGACCAAACTTAAAGATATTAGATTAAATAATTTATAAAATTTATTAAAATTAATCATTTATATAAGTTTTCCTTTTTCTTTATTTTTTACAACATAAAGAGCTGTCAACATTCTAGCTATAAAATAAACTGAGAATAGTGTCGTAAAAATTCCAACTACTAAAGTAACTGAAAAACCTTTAATTGGACCTGACCCCATAAAAAATAAAATTATTGCAGCAATTAATGTGGTTATATTAGCATCCAAAATTGCTGTTTTAGATTTAATGTAACCAGTATCAAAAGCGATTATGTTGTTCTTTTCATTCTTAATCTCTTCTTTAATTCTTTCAAAAATTAATACATTTGCATCAACAGCCATTCCTACAGTTAAAATAATTCCTGCAATACCAGGTAATGTTAGTGTTGCCTCAAAAATAGTAAGAATTCCAACCAAGAAAAATAAATTAATTAATAGTGTTACGTTAGCTATTAAACCAAATATTTTATACTTAAAAAACATAAAAATAATTACTAATAAAAAACCGATTAAAAGGGCAAAAACTCCAGCATTAATTGAATCTTGACCAAGTTCAGGTCCTACTGTTCTTTCTTCGATAATGTTAAGTGGAGCTGGTAAGGCTCCTGATCTTAAAAGTAAAGCTAAGTCCGTCGCTGATTGGAAGGTAAAATTTCCACTAATTTGTCCCGATCCACTTACAATAGCATCCCTAATAACTGGAGCACTTACAATTTTACCATCAAGCACTATAGCTAATTGTTTGCCAATTCCCGCTCTAGTTGCTTTACCAAATCTTTTGGCCCCAACTCTATCAAGTGTGAAGGAGACAACAGTTTCATTTGTTTGATTATTCATTTGTGGCTGTGCATCTAATAAATTTTCACCATTAAGGATTATTCTTTTGCTAACCAGGGCTTCATTAGTGCCATCTTCAAATTGAAGTTTCTCAACACCAAATGTGTCATTATTTTTTTGAGTAACAAATCTAAAAGTTAAATTTGCAGTTTTCCCAAGTAAAGATTTTATTCTCATTGGATCATCTAAACCAGGAAGTTCAACTAGAATTCTATTATTACCTCTTTTTAAAATGTTTGGTTCGTTTGTGCCAACTTCATCAACTCTTCTTCTAACAATTTCAATAGCTTGGTCTTGAGAGGAGGTTTTAATATCAATAAGGCCATATTTGGAAAGCGTTAACTTAAATTCATTTTCGTTAATCGTTACATCAAACTGGTGTGATTTGTATTGACTATAATAAGGATTAATTTCACTTTCCTTGTCTGAAAAGAAAGATTCAATTATCTCATTATCTTTTTTATTAGTATTAAAAAAAATTGCCTTATCTTTGATTCTTAAATCTGTGAATACAACTTTTTTATCTTTTAAATAATTTCTAATAAAAGTAGTTGTATTTTGAAGTTTTTGTATTTCAATTGGGCCATTATCTATTTCTAATAATAGATACGATCCACCTTGTAAGTCCAAACCAAGGTTTATTCTTTTTGATATAAAACTATTATCGGGGTCTTGAAAATTTGATGAAGCTATAAAAATAAAGAAAAGTGTTAAAACAGAAACTAAAGTTATTCTTAATTTTGAAAAGTATAACACTTTTACTTAAATTTATTTTTTAACTTCTGGAGTATTAAATAATCCTTGAATCCCCGTAGATTTTATAATTTCTACTTTGACATTTTCAGCTATTAAAACTTCTACTTTTTCATTGTCAATAATTCTTTCAACGGTACCAATAATGCCTGCTGAAGTAACAACCTTGTCTCCTCTTGATAAGTTTTCTACCATGGCTTTATGCTCTTTAACTTTCTTTTGTTGGGGTCTTATTAAGAAAAAATAAAAAATTACAAATATTAAAATTAAAGGTATAAATTGTCCAATTCCTGTGCCTTGCATGTTTCTCCTAGTTTTTTATGAATTCTTACACCATCTATTTTATTAAAACAACTTTAAATCTTAGTAATTTTCTCAATATTATTCATATAGGGCTTTAAAACATTAGGAACAATTATTGAGCCATCATGTTGTTGGTAATTTTCCAGTATAGCAACAAGGGTTCTCCCTATCGCTAAACCACTCCCATTTAAAGTGCCAACAAAGACTGTTTCTTTTTTATCATTTTTGTATCTTGCCTTCATTCTTCTTGCTTGAAAAGACCCACATGAGGAGCAACTTGAAATTTCCCTATATTTACCTTCAGATGGTAGCCAAACCTCTATATCAAATGTTTTTTCAGCACTAAAGCCCATATCTCCACTACATAAAATAATTTTTCTATAAGGAAGATTTAACAGATCTAATATCTTAGTAGCACAATCAGTCATTCTATCTAACTCAGGTAGACACTGATCAACCTCAACAATACTAACCATTTCAACTTTGTAGAATTGATGCTGCCTAATCATACCCTTTGTATCTTTTCCATAGCTACCTGCTTCCTTTCTAAAACATGGAGTTGAAGCTACCATTCTAATGGGCAGGTCTTTTATATCAATAATTTTATCTTTAACCATATTTGTTAAAATTACCTCAGCAGTAGGGATTAAAAATTTTCTATCATTTGAATTATCAAGCTTTAGTTCAAATTGATCATTATCGAATTTAGGTAATTGACCTGTCCCAAACATAGTAGAGTCTGTTGCTATCAGAGGTGGAGATATTTCGTTGTATCCATTTATATTAACGTGCATATCAAGCATAAAATTTGATAAAGCTCTCTCTAGTAATGCTAACTTATCTTTTACAAATACAAATCGTGAACCTGTAGTTTTTGTTGCAAGATCAAAATCTAACATTTTAAGATTTTCTCCTAATTCATGATGAGATTTTGGATTAAATTTAAAAACTGGTATTTTACCTGATTTTAAAATTTCAATATTAGAATTTTCATTTTTACCAATAGGAACATCAATGTGGGGAATATTAGGAATGGATGATAAAATTATATCTAATTCTTTTTTTACACTAAACTGCTGTTGAGTAATCTTATCTATTTTAATAGAAATAGTTTTAGATTTTTCGAAAAGTAATTTATCTTTAGATTTAGATATTTCTTTTTTGTCTTTTTCTAAAATTTCTCTTTCGTGAATATATTTTCGATTTTTTTCATCTAAGGATAAAATCTTATCAACATCTATATCTAAAAATCTTTTATCTAAAGCTTCCTTAAAGGTTTCTATATTATTTCTAATTTCTTTTATACTATGCATTTTTTTTATTCCTTTTTTCAATAATATTCACTGAAATTATAGATAATTCATATAAAATCAATAATGGGATAGCTAAACCAATTTGAGTTATTGGGTCTGGTGGTGTCAATAATGCTGCTACAGCAAAAATTATTACAACAACATATTTTCTTCTCTCTTTTAAGAATTTAGCATTAACAACACCAACTCTAGCAAGTAAGCTGAGTACTACAGGAAGTTGAAAGCTAATACCAAAAGCAAAAATTAATTTCATCACTAATGATAGATATTCATTAACTTTAGCTTCTAGTTGAATAGGTAAACCAGTAATTAAACCACTACTTTCAAATGATAAAAAAAATTTAATCGCTAACGGCATGATTAAATAATAGACAAGCATTCCACCAAGAAAAAATAAAATTGGGGTAAGTATCAAATAAGGAACAATTGCTATCTTTTCATGTTTATATAGACCTGGTGCAATAAATTTCCATATCTGCATTAAAATAAATGGAAATGTTACAAAAAATGCAGCAAAAAATGATACTTTTAAATAGGTTAAAAAGGTTTCTTGTAGAGCTGTAAAAATCAATCTTCTCTCTGTACCATCATTTTTAACTGCTTTGGCATAAGGCTCTACTAGAAAGCCATAAATATGTTCTGCAAAAAGATAAGAACCTACAAAAAAAATAAACAAAAAAATAAATGATTGAATTAGTCTTTTTCTTAACTCTGTAAGGTGACTTATGAAGCCACCATCACTGTCAGGTTTTTTCATTATCTTTATTTTTATGTTTAATCTTATTTTCTTCTGATTGAATATTATTTAAATCAAGGTCAGCAACTTCATTTTGAATGTTATTAATATATCTTTTTACTGATCCAATCCAAGATCCAGCTTTTTTAAGCATAAATGGAAAATCTTTAGGTCCTATAACAACTATAGCTACAGCAACTACTAATAATAGCTCAAACCAGCCAATAGTGGGCATTTGATTTATTCTTTATCTTTTGTGTCTTGATTATTTTCGGAAACATTTTTAGGCTCTTCATTCTCTTCAGGAAGATCAGTTGCCATTCCCTTTTTAAAACTCTTTATACCTTTAGCAACATCTCCCATAAGACTGGATATTTTACCTCTTCCGAATAGTAAAACTATTAAAACTATAACTATTCCTATTTGCCAAATACTTGGTGCCATAATTATTTTATATCCTTAATATTAATTTTTTTAAAGAACTATATTAACCATCTTCATCTTTTTTAAGTGTGCTGCTCAGCATTTCATCTATATTTTCATAGATATCTTCTTTTTTTTCTTGTTCCTTTTCTTTATAAAATTTACCACTACCAAATATTGCATTATCTACATTTGTACTATCAATTAAACCAGCAGAACCTAACTCTTCAACAGTTGGTAAATCTGATAGTTTTTGGAGGCTAAAATGACTTAAAAAATCATCTGTTGTTCCATATTGAATTGGTTTACCAGGAACATCTTTACGACCTTGTGATTTAACCCAGTTTAACTCCATCAGAATATCGAGTGTATTTGTTCCAAAGGCCACACCTCTTATCTCTTCAATCTCTGCTCTAGTTACGGGTTGATGATAAACTATTATAGCAAGTGTCTCAATTGCTGCCCTGGATAATTTCTTTTCTACGGTCTTTTCTTGTGACATTAAGTTTGATAAATTTTCAGATGTTCTAAATGACCATTTTTTTGAAATACAAACTAAATTGATACCTCTTGTCGAATATTCTATTTGGAGTTTTTCTAAAGTTTTTAAAATATTAATTTTCTTTGAAATTTTTGACTCAATTGTATCAACATCAAGAGGCTCTAAAGCAGCAAATACTACTGCCTCAACTTCTCTTTCTCCACTGTTAATTTTTTTTGGAAAAGATACGATATTATTAAGTAATTTTTTTTTTATTTTTTTCATTTAATTTCTTTTATATATATATCATCGAATAAATTTTCCTGCTTAATTGTAATATTTCCTTCTTTAACAAGCTCAAGTGATCCAGCAAAGATTCCTGCCTTACCAGATTTATTATATTTAGAAACTTTTATAAAATTTTGTGGAATTAAATCATTAATATTTTTCCAATCCAATAGCTTTCCAAAAAATTCTCTAATTCTCTTTATGCCATCTTCTGTAGTAAATACAGGTAATTTGGGTATGTTAATTCTTTGAAAATCTTTTGTCATGATGATCCCTGAATATGTTTTTAATAATTCATAAAGGTTGAGTTTATATTCTGTACTATAAATTGATCTAATATTTCCTTTAATACCTCTGAAACGAATTTCTTTACCTAATCTTTTTCTTTTTAACATTTGATCAGAAAGTAAACGTATTAATTCTAATTTTTTTAATTGTAATTTTAACTTTTCAGCAACTTCTAATAATTTAAACTCTTCTTCTGGATTAGCAGGTAATAAAAGTTTTGATTTCAAATATGTTAACCAGGTAGCCATTAACAAGTACTCAGAAGCAGTCTCTAAATTAAGATTTTTTTCATTAGTAATATATTCATGAAATTGATCAGCTAACTTTGTTATTGATATATGTTCAAGATTAACTTTTTGAGCTTTAGCTAAATCTAATAGTATATCCAATGGGCCTTGATAGTTATTAAGATCAACATTGAAATTATTAGAATTAGAATCAAACATATTAAATATTAACTTATAATTTTATAAAATTGTGATGTTTTTTTGATTATAAACTTGCTTAATAAGGGTGAACTTTTTGCAACTATGAGCATTTCCTTAAGGTCACCATTACAATGAAGTACTAAGTCACATCCGGCGTTAAAAGCACGTTCTGTGTTATCCTTAATTGAGTACTTTAAACTTTTCATAGATATATCATCAGACATTAGTATATTTTTAAATTTTATATTATTTCTAACTAATTTTATGATTTTTTTAGAATGTGTTGCTGTATAAAATTTATCAATATTTTGATAGATTATGTGTGCTGTCATTGCAAATAAGCTTGCTTTATTTTTAAATGCTGAAAAATCATTTTTAATCAAATAATTTAGATCTTTTTTAATTGTGGGAGTTTGTTTGTGACTATCAACTTTTGCTAAACCATGGCCTGGAATATGCTTTATAACAGTTCCAATTTTATTTTCATGAAAACAATCAATACATATATCACCTATTTTAGAGACAATTTTCATATTATTCGAAAATGATCTATCACCAATGATATTACTAGATCCCTTCAGTCTTAAATCAAGTACGGGTAGTGTATTAATGTTAACACCAATTTGTCTAAGTAAATGAGAGGTTTGATCGACAAATGATTTATAAAAAAGATTAAATATTTTTTTATCTTTTAAATAAAGTTTACCAAAAAATTCTGCTGTGAAAATATTTGCTTTAAAAAATTTTTTCAATCTATTGATGCGTCCTCCCTCTTGATCAATTAAGATGGGATACTTTTTATCATTAAAGATTAGTTTTATTTGATTTGTAAGCTTTTTAGTTTGTTTCAATGATTTAATATTTCTTGAGAAAAGTATGATGCCCCATGGTTTATAAATTTTAAGAAAATTTATTTCTTTTTTAGATAATGATAAAGATTTAATACCAGTTATAAAGCTTCTTCTATTAATCATTATTCGTTATCAATTTCCAGAAATTATAATTTCTTTTGTTTTTATCAATACTTTGTTCAACATATTCTACACTTTCATTTGTATCATTTTTTAATAAAATCAAATTTTCTGAATATTTGATGGTTGTTTCCTGAATTTTTTCAAAAGATCTATAAGACTTTTTTTTATTATTATCAGAAAAATAATATTTTAATGTTAAAAAAAATGTAAGAAATATTATTAATATATAAAAAAAGTATTTTAATTCTTTTATCATTACATTTTTTCAGGTGTGTTTACACCGACAATATTCATACCTAACTTAATAACATTAGATATAACTTTTAAGAAAATCAATTTATCATTAGGTATTTGTTTTTTATCATTAATAAATCTTTTGGAAAGATCGTCTTTACCTAAATTCCAATAAGAGTGAAATTCGGAAGCTAATTCATATAAATAAACCGGTATTCTGTGCGGCTCCAATCTTAAACTTGCAGTTTCTATACATTTTGGCCATTCCGCAATTTTTTTAAGAATTTTAATCTCATCTTTTGTATAGTTAAAATTAAAGTCCTCAAATTTTAAATCTGTATTAATATCCAAATCAACGTGGCGAAATACTGAAGATATTCTTGTGTATGCATATTGTACATAATAAAGAGGATTATCTTTTGATTTTTCTTTTACTTTTGTAAAATCAAAGTCAAGCTCTACATCACTACTTCTATTCAACATAATAAAACGCGTAGCATCTTTGCCGACTTCAGAAATTAGATCTTCAACAGTGATATAATCACCTTTTCGTTTTGACATTTTAAAAGGTTTTCCATCTTTGATTAATTTAACTAGCTGACTAACTTTACAAATTAATTTACCTTTCGAACCAGATAATGCCTCCACAGCTGATGTTATTCTCTTTATGTATCCAGCATGGTCAGCTCCAAGGATATTAATCAGTTTATTAAAATCTCTATCTAACTTATTATTGTGATAAGCAACATCGCTAGCAAAATAAGTCCAAGATTTATCAGATTTTTGTAAGGATCTATCTTTGTCATCACCAAATTCAGTAGATTTGAATAATAGTTGCTCTCTTTCCACCCAATTAACCTCATTTTCACCTGCTGGTGCTTTAATTTTACCTTCATAAATTAAGTTCTTATCCTTTAATTTGATAATAACTTTCTCTACTTCTTTTTCGTGAACAATATTTGTTTCACTAATGAAGTTATCATGAATAATTCCTAAGCTTTCAAGATTAGACTTTATTAATTTTAATGACTCTGAAACAGATAATAACGTTAATTTTTTTGAAATATTTTCAAATTTATCGAAATTTAAATCATCGTTATTTTCAATAATATTTTTAGCAATATCAATTAAATAATCACCTGGGTACAAGTCTGTATTTTCTAATGGGAATTTTTCCTTATATAGAATCTCTCTAACTCTAAAATAAACTGATTTAGTGAAGTTAATAATTTGATTACCATAATCGTTAACATAATATTCTTTTGATACTTTGTGCTTATTAAAAATTAAAATATTAGATACAACGTCACCTAATATAGCACCTCTACAATGACCAACATGCAAAGGACCAGTTGGGTTTGCAGAAACAAATTCAATAAGATATTTTTGTTTTATCTCTTTAACATTAACACCATAATTTTTATAATTATTATGAACTTCCTTAATAAAATTATTCCAATACACTCCTTTAAACTTAATATTAATGAATCCAGGCTTAGCAACAGAAATCAATTCAATATTTGGGTCCTCTTTTTCTAGTAAACGAATTAATTGATTTGCAATATCAACTGGTGACTTCTTATTAATCTTTGACAAAACCATAGAAACGTTAGTTGATATATCGCAATCAAAATTAGATGGAGGTATGTCTACATTTATACTATTTAAAGATTCTGGTAATTCAAGAGTCCCATCTTCATGTAATCTTTTAATTAAGATTATTATTTTATCTAGATAAAGATCAAAAATATTCATTTAATAGATTTGTGTAAACTTATTGCATATCTATCTGTCATACCTGAAATAAAATCAGCAATGGCTCTATTTACATCTAATTTTAGTTGTTCTTTTGCTATAAATTTTTTTGGTTTATTTTTAATTTTAGAAAAAAGTTTATATATAATCTTTTTTCCCTGGTTATTCTTTAATAATACTTTTTTATTATTATACATTTTAGTTCTTAAAAAAAATCTAACTTCTTTTTCAATATTTAAAAATTTATCAGAAAAACAAACTATAGGGTCTTCTAATTGATAAATATTTTCTAAAGATTTTATCTTATTAATTTTCAAATTTCTTTTAGTATTTTTAATTAAATCCCTAACCATTAAATCAATCGAATCTCTTATTATTTGATATATTAAAATATTTTTATTATTTTTTTTAATATTGTTCTTATGTGATTTATAAATATCCCTAAAAAAATTAATTTCAATCAAGTCATTCAAATTAAACATTTCTGCTTTAATACCGTCTTGAATGTCATGGTTATTATATGCGATGTCATCAGAAATTGCAGATATTTGAGCCTCTAATGATGCCGAATTACCAAAATTTATTTTATTTTTAAAATTTTTTAATCCAATAAGTTTTTTAACTAGTGAAGGATCTTCAATTGGACCATTGTGTTTTAATAGACCATCCAAAGTTTCTATTGTCAAATTGAGACCTTTAAATCTAAGATATTTATGTTCTAGAAACATTATAATTCTTAAAGTCTGAAGGTTGTGATCAAAACCACCAAAATTTGACATGCATTCATTCAAAGCATCCTCTCCTGCATGACCAAATGGAGTATGACCCAAGTCATGAGCCAAACTTAAAGTCTCAGCAAGATCATCGTTCAAACCCAAATGTTTAGCTATGGATCTTGCAATTTGAGCGACTTCTATTGAGTGAGTAATTCTAGTTCTATAATGATCACCTTCAGTATTAACAAAAACTTGTGTTTTATGCTTTAACCTTCTGAATGAAGCACTATGAATTATTCTATCTCTATCTCTTTGAAATGGTGTTCTATATAGTGAATTAGCTTCTTTAAATATACGGCCTTTACTTTTAAATAGAGCAAGATTTGAGTAATTATTCATACATTTAAATCAATAAGTTGATATTATATTAATAATATCAGTCTTCTTATATGATTAAAGAAATTAAATTTACAGATAAGGCTATAAAACAAATTAATAATTTGTTGTCTCAAAAGGATCCTGGGTCATTTTTTAGAATAGCTATAAAAGGTGGTGGCTGCTCTGGATTTCAATATGAGTTTACTTTCGATAAAGAGTTAGCTTCCGATGACTTAAAACATGAGAACATACTTATCGATAAAACTTCAGCTGATCTATTAAAAGGCTCTGAGGTTGACTTTGTTTCAGAATTAATTGGTGATCAATTTAAAATCTCAAATCCACAAAGCAAATCTTCTTGTGGTTGTGGTGTTTCATTCTCTATATAATGATTATCACATCTTGGAATGTAAATTCTGTTAGAGCTAGGATTGAAAACATTATGGAATATTTAAAAAAATTTTCTCCAGACATAGTTATGATGCAGGAAATTAAGACTCAAGACGAAACGTTTCCTTATGATGACTTTTCTTCACTAGATTACGAAAGTCATGTTTTTGGTCAAAAAAGTTATAATGGAGTTGCAATTATTTCTAAACACAAGTTAGAAAATATTAGAATAGATTTAATTAAAGATAAGTTAAAACAATCTAGAATTATTTCAGCTGAAGTGAAGTATAAAAAAAAAAATATTCAAATAATAAATATTTATACACCCAATGGGAATCCTGTTGATACAGAAAAATATACTTATAAAAAAGAATGGCTTGATAGTTTGATTAAACAGTTAAAAAATCTTTCAAAAAAAAATGAAAATATTATTTTAGCTGGTGATTTTAATATTCTACCTTCAGCAGAAGATGCTTATAATATTAAAGGGTTTGAGGATGATGCTTTATTCAGACTCGAAATCAGAAAGAAATTAAGAGAGATAATTAATCTAGGCTTTCATGATGCTTATCGTCATATTCATGGTGATAAAGAAGGTTACACTTATTGGGATTACATGAGGGGTGCTTGGCAAAAAAATAATGGTTTGAGAATAGATCATTTTTTAGTCTCAAGCTCATTATTAAATATTATTAAAAATGTTAATATTAATAAAGACCCAAGAGGAAAAGAAAAACCTTCAGATCACACGCCGATTGAAATTGAATTAGCTTAAAGATTTAATTTTATTTACTAATTCTTCATTGATACTTCTTGGACCTTTATCTAGTCTATTTTTATGTCTTCTTTCTCCTGGAAGTCTAACGCCCTCCATAGCTAACATCTTTTTAAAAAACTCATTAGCATGCTTATCCCAACCTTTACCTGTAATTTTTTCAGGTGATATCGCGATAATAAATTCTCCACCACTAGGAGGGCCACCATCATTATTATCTTTAACTGTAGTTTCAAAACTAAAATTTTCACCAATTAATGCCCCCGCTAACAACTCAACCATCATAGACATGTTGGATCCTTTATAACCACCAAATGGTAGGATAACTCCGCCGTCAGCTATTTCTCCCGGATCAGTAGTTTCTTTTCCTTCTTTAGTTAAACCAGTTCCAAGAGGAACTTTGTGCCCTTCTCTTTTTGCGATTTGCACTTCTCCCATAGCCATAGAAGCAGTTGCCATATCATAAACAACTGGAGTTTTACCTGGTCTTGGCCAAGCAAAAGAAATGGGGTTGGTTCCAAATAATGGTTTGATAGCACCTGACGGAGCAACAGCTGGTTTGTAGGATGTGCAAGCTATTCCTACAAGTCCTGCCTCAGCAATAGCCTCTGTTTCTGGCCAAAGAGCAGCCATATGATGTGAGTTTTTTATAGCAAGAACTGCTACACCATTTTTTTTAGCTAGATCAATAACAGCTGGTAAACCTAGGCTTAAAACCATGGGCGCAACAGCATTATTTCCTAAAACTTTAATAATACTTGGAGCAACATTTTGTAATTCTGGTCTTGCTTTACCATTAATTTTTTTACTTTTTAAACCAGAGACATAAGCAGGCAATCTAAATAAGCCATGTGATACAGAGCCATCTCTTTCAGCTCTCATAATTGTGTCTGCTAAAGTACTAGCATTTTCTTCATCACAACCATTTGCTAGTAAAGTTTTTTTTGCTAACTCAAAAATTTGATCTAATGATAAAGAAACTGTATTCATATCTTTTTTTTTAAAATATTATTATAATAAAATATCATCTTATTTAACACGTCCATAAATATCTTCATATCTGACTATGTCAGTTTCTTTTAAAATTGACCCAACTTGAGCTTCAATAATTTTAACAGGTTTGTTGCCTGGATTTTTAATTCTATGAACCGCCTCTAATGGAATGAAAATATGATCATTTTGTTTTTTAAAAAAACTATCTTTGTTAAGTGTAATTTTTGGTGTTCCTTGAGTAACCAGCCAGTGTTCAGATCTATGGTGATGTTTTTGTAAACTTAATACACCTTTTGGTTTAACATATAATTCCTTGATCAAAAAACCCTTTCCTTCAAACAAATTAACATACCTTCCCCATGGTCTATGATAAACATTTTTTTTCTTATAATATTTATTTTTATTTTTATCATACATTTTTAAAATCTCTTTCCAGCTACCAAGATCTGACCAAGGAATATCTAATTTAATTGCATTAATTTGTTTCGTTTTTTCTAAAATTGCATAATCAAAAGATTTAGCAGTAGCCTTTTCAAAAGAAGTTTTAT
>Ga0307986_10001866_pt1 | contig 15219 bp, 17 predicted proteins | sample EllFjometageno82_FD_203170 | JGI IMG/M metagenome (GOLD analysis project Ga0307986, IMG submission 203170) | Marine microbial communities from Ellis Fjord, Antarctic Ocean - #82 | ecosystem: Environmental > Aquatic > Marine > Unclassified | place: Southern Ocean | collected 2014-10-09
TGTTGGTGTTGGTGTTGGTGTTGGTGTTGGTGTAGGTGTAGGTGTAGGTGTTGGTGTAGGTGTTGGTGTAGGTGTTGGTGTTGGTGTTGGCGTTGGTGTAGGTGTTGGTGTTGGTGTTGGCGTTGGTCCGGGTGTTGGCGTTGGTCCGGGTGTTGGTGTTGGCGTTGGTCCGGGTGTTGGTGTTGGCGTTGGTCCGGGTGTACACCTGATGTTGGAAGGTTCGCACTGTGATCCGACTGTTTCACTATTCCATATACAATTCTGATAAGTATTTCCATCAGAATTTTTTTGATAATAATTTGAACAATTGGTTTCTTGTAAATTCGGAATTTTATTAATGCAACCTATTGGTTGATTACTTTCACCCCACAATATTTCATTGCCCGAACAACTAATTGGCGTAGGTGTAGGTGTAGGTGTAGGTGTAGGTGTAGGTGTTGGTGTTGGTCCGGGTGTTGGTGTTGGTGTTGGTGTTGGTGTTGGTCCAGGACAACCCGAAATATTAACATCTGATGCCAAAGCATAACCATTTCCACATAAATTATATGTTATAGGATTATTGCATTCACTTATTTTTCTATTTTGTTCCACATTAATAGTTTGGTCTGTAATTTTATTTTTACAATTATATACGCAATTTACCTTTACATCTGAATTTTGTGAATCAACATTATTACATACGCATTGATCAAATGTTGATTTATATATGTAATTTCCTAAACAATTTATTGCATATGTAGATATTGGTGTTGGTGTTGGTGTAGGTGTAGGTGTAGGTGTAGGTGTAGGCGTAGGTGTAGGTGTAGGTGTAGGTGTAGGTGTAGGTGTAGGTGTAGGTGTAGGTGTTGGTGTAGGTGTGGGTGTAGGTGTAGGTGTTGGTGTTGGTGTTGGTGTTGGACTTGGTGTTGGACTTGGTGTTGGTCTTCTTCCGGGTCTTCTACCTCTGCCTCTGCTTCTACTTTCAAATGTTGTATCAATCACAGATATATCTATTCCTTCTGTATCGGTATATGTTTCACAATTTGTTCCATCATAACCAGGCGAACATATGCAACTATAATTATTTTCATCTATATCTATACAATTACCATTTCTACATGGATTATTATTACATTTTCCAGATGATATAGATGCTGATTTTGGCTTTGTCTTAGGACTAGGTGTGGGACTGGGCGTGGGACTAGGTGTAGAATCATCCAAAATAAAATATATGATCAAACTTATAATAAATATGAATCCAAATGAAACAGCTGCAGTTTTCCCTGGATTATTTTTAATTTTATTTATAAATTCACTCGCTTCAAAACCACCTCGTTGCATCTTACTTAGATTTGTACTATTATTAATACAAATTAAATATATAATTAAAAAAAATATTGATATACTAGTATACATATTATTATAATATATATTTATAATTTTATAATTCTTTTTTGATAACTTTTAAAAACTTTATTTTTAGTAATCTTTAATTTTCTAAAATTTAATTTGTCATATTTTTGAATAAATTTTTTTCTATTAATTTTATCATCAAATTTATCTATTGCAATTCGAACTAATAGCTCATCATTTTGTAAACTTAGAATTTTTTGTATAAAATCCATAAATTATAATAATTAAAATAAACTTAAAAAATCAAATTATTTATCATATGTTTTAGCAATTTAAATATTAAATCCATCTAACATTTCCTGAGTTACTTTACATGGTTTATGAGTATCTAATACATCTAATACACTATTCATACCAATTCTTGGAAAACTTTCAATACAATTATCTTGTGGATTTTTATATACATTATACCAACGATTTAGACCCATACCTCTAATTGTCATTTCTGGTCCGACTTGATTAGACCATGTTTCAACTTCAGGATTTAATACTTTTTTATTATCAAATTCCACACTATCATTTTGCTTAACTTTCATATCAATTGTTTTATCATTGAAATATTGATCAAAAACATCAACATTTAACTTGCTATTTAATTCCATTTCTATGGGTTTTGCACTAATACCACTTTCCAAATGTTTAGTCATGGATATGACATCTTTAGCTCTATCATTTTTATATTCAAAATCAATATTACAAAAATCACTCATATATATTAAATAATATATTATTTTAATAAAAACTATATGCGTTTTTATCATTCATTTTATTTTTTAAATCATTGTCTAATGCTTGACTAAATTCTTCTTTATGAATATTATTATCATTATTTAAATCATATTGATTAAATAAATCATCTTTTTTAAGGGTTATATTTTGTGCGTGAGTGTGGGTCGTATATATGTTATGCGTAAACCATGAGTGTGGATGATACAATGGTTTATGTCTTCGATGACCAGGACCATGTTTATTTCTACCGGATCTTTTACCGCCTACAGAAAAAAGATCTAAATTATAACCCAGTTCATAGTGTAAAAACAATCCAACTATAATTATAATAATAATGCATAATGCTAATCCGTTATTTGGTAATACACTTTTTGCCATTTATACTAATATAAATATTAAAAATATTTTATATTATATTTATATTTTTAAAACATTGTATCAATAATTCTTCAATTACATCAACTGTCATTGAATTTCCTATTTTTTTTTTAAATTGATGATCTGATATATTTTGAACAAAATCTTCTGTAGGAAATCCTTGCAAACTTAAATATTCTTTAATATTTGCTTTTCTATGTTTTGAAACGCACCACATATTTGGTTGTGCTGTAATACATGGTGCCCATTTATTTGAATTTGGAAACTTTGCCTTTCTAAATCCAATATCTATAAATACACTATCATTTGGTATATTATTAAATAAATTTTTATTACATTCTTTAATTTCCATTCTTGTATTATCATTCGTATCTATAAATTCTTTAATATCTCTCATTTGTTTTTTTTTTGGAAATTCAAAATTATACTTAGATAATTTTTTTTGAATACCAATAATATATAACCTGTCGCGACATTGTGGAATACCATAATCTTTACTATTTATTACTTTCCAATATACATCATAAATATCTAAATTTTTTAATATACTTAATATTTCTTGAAAATATTTACCATCGTTTAATGTTACAAGTGTTTTTACATTTTCTAAAATGAATATTTTTGGTTTTTTATTTCGGATAACATCTAAACAATTATTAAATAAATTTAATCTTGGATCTACATCTGTTTTAAATTTATTTGCTCTACTAAATGGTTGACAGGGAAATCCAGATACATATAAATCTATATCTGGAACATCATCCATATTGCGTTTAGTCATATCACCAAATATTATTTGAGGTTTATGATTATCCTTAATATATTCTAATGCATATTTATCAATTTCAGATGAAAATTCATGAGTAAAATTTAAATCGTATTTATCACATATCTTTTTTAATGCTTCAATGGGAGCCTCAATGCCACTACAATCTGTTCCAATCTTTATCATAATTATAATTATAAATTGATATTAAATATTTTAAATTAAAAAAAAAATTTAAGCTTTTACTATTACTTTGTTTCACATCTTTTTTCATAATCAATATTACGCATAATTTGTCTAGTAGGTAATCCACCTCTAACCCATGTCTTTTCACTATCTTCAGGAATAATATGATCTGTATTTTGGACTTCCTTTTTAAGTTTAGGAACCATGGGAGTATAATAATGTGTTAATAATGATTTACCAGCTAATGTATTACATGGTTTTTTAAGGTCTGTTTTTTCACCTGGTTGTAATACTGATTCAACATCAACATCATATAAACCTCTAATATATGGTGTAGTTAATGTTAATCTTTCATATAACTGATTAATGTAATTTTTATTTGTCAACTCTTCAAACTTTAGTACATTGTTTTGATCCATTAAGCAACCATTTTTCCCACCCTCATGACCTGCATTAAAATTAATACCAACTTGACTAGTTTGAATATCTCTAGATTTCTTTTGACCACAATCATTTGGTATAAAATTTGTTAATTCATATGCACCAACACTCATTGATTGAGCAGTACTTAATCTTTGGTTATAATCATCACTATCTATATTATTTAAATTGTGTAATTTGGGATCACCTGTATCAACAAAATTACCAGAGCGTTCAATTTTAACATCAGGACTATAATCTAATATTTGTGGCATTATATTTATACTAATATATTTTATTTTTATGAAATAAAATTATTAAAAAGATGACTTAAATATATAAATTAAGCAGGCGAAGGAGGAGCAACATCTGCACTATTTCTATTTAGTCTGTTATGTAAATTATTCGCACATTGTAATCCATTGCCTTCTTTACATGTTGGTGGTGTCATATAACACCATTTTGCAAATTCAGTTTGTTTGTTCATTGCTTCAGTATTTGGCATTGTATACCATTGTCTTTGCGAATTTCTACGATTAAATAAATCATTCGAATCTTTAAAAACTTGTGAATCTAATGTTTCTTCAACTTTACGTTTAACGCCTGGATTATTATATGTTGGTATTGCTTTTTTATTCTCATATAAATCAAATGTATTTTGGTTCATCATAGGATTATCTATTTCAGGTATTCTATAAACATCTGTATTTATTTCATCTATCATCATATCTATTTCACTTAAATTTGTACTACCTTTAGTATTCATTAAACCTTTAAAATTATCATCTTGTTTGTCATCTTTGCTTGTCTTATGTAAATATACTGTAATGACTATAGTAATAAATGGTAAACATAATATATTTTTATCCCTTTTAAAAATATATAATAATATACCATAATAAATTGTAAATCTTACAACTGCATTTAATTTACGATTAAAATCATATTCTTTCTTAGGTATGATTTCCATTAAATAATTTTTATTGTATAAAATTGAAATATCTTTGAACCAAAATGGAGTTGACATATATATTAAATAAATATATTAATTATTCTGTTTTTTCAACCTTAACATTATCAGTTTTTACACTTTTCTTCTTTTCACCTTCAATTACAATTTTTTTTTCTTCTTGTCTTTTTGCTAATTTCTTTTGTAACCTTGCTTGAGTTTCGTTTTGTGGAACAACTGGTTCCTTATGATCTAATTTTTCAACTCTTACCGATTTATTTTTTTTGGCTTCATCAATATCACCTTTAGTATCTAATTCATCACTCCCCCCAACATTATTTTGATTCATACTTTCTTGAAATTTCTTTAATTCAGGATTATTCATCATATTTTTAAACATTGGATTATTTTGAAAATCTCCATATAAATTTTGTGCTTCTCCAGTTAACATATTTTCATCAATATCACCCTTAGATATTTTTTCTTGAACTTTACTATTAATATTTTGGAATAAATTCATAAAATTACCAGGATTCATCATATTTTGCATAACACTTTCCATACTTTGTTCGCCACCATCTAAATCTGGATTTGAACCCAACATTTCTTCAAAATCTAACCCTTCAGCAATTTCTTTTGCTAATTGCCCGATACCTGTATTACTAAATATATCATTCATACCTTCTAATTCCGGATTCGTTTCTTTATTTGTTGTATTTATTGTATCAATACTCTCTTTTAATTTTTTAATCTTTTTTAAGTCTTTTAAATCTTTTTTATTTTCTTTATCAATCTCACTACTTTCACCACTTAATAAATCTTGTAATTCTTTACTTGAATTAAGGTTAATATTAATAATGCAAAAAGTTTGTAAATATTTCCATATTTCATCTTTTACACTAACACTTATATCAGTTTGCCATATTTTGTTTAGAGGAACACCTTCAATTAAATCGTCTTGAATAACTGTAATATCTTTATTTGTTATTTTTGTAGAATTTTTACCAATATTTTCCATAAAATTTTTTAAAACTTCACATTCATCTAAATCTAATGTTTTTGTATTCATAACACTTTCATATTTTTCATAAATACTACCCTTTTCCTCGGGATAAACTTCCATAATATCATTGATCATTTTTTTGAAAACTGATAATATTTTTTCATTTAAATCCATTTATATAAGTATTTAATATATTTTTATATAATTAACGTATTAAAAAATATATTATATTATAAATGTATAAATATTTATTATTTTTAATTATTGGTATAATATTATTCGTATTATTGAATAGTGTAGACAGTTTCAATGTTGGGGGTCAATTTAAAGTAGAATTATATGAAGAAGCAAGTGTTGTACCTGCGCCTAATTCACCGGATGATCCGGTAATGACACCCCCACCGGGTATTGATGTAGTTGCACCACCAATTGGTGGTGCTGGTGGTGGTAGTAGACCACAAACTTTAGTAGAAATATTTACTGATATTTTTAATATGGTTGATGTATGTACTTCACCTGGTCTTAGATGCTGTGCAGATATTCATCAAGTAGAAGGCGGTAGTTGTCAAATATATACTATTGCTGCATTATTTCGAGTATTAGGTATAAATATAGATGAAACAGATGTTGATTATTTAAATAGTTTTGGACGTTATTTGGCTAAACCCGATAATTTACACGATGCTTTACAGTGCTTAATAAATACGACTGGTGCAGTTGATGATGAAACACATAATCTAAATCCAAATATGTTATCAATTTTACGAAGTAATGGTATAAAACCTAAAATACAAACAGCTTTTGTTAATATTGCTGAGCTTTTATTTGATAGAATATATGTTGGTGGTTTTAATATAAATCAACCAACTGGGACGCATTACAAAATGTATGAATATGCCCCTGCTTGGGAAAGTCCAAAAGTTAGTATAAGTATTGGTCATGCGATGTTATTATATAAGACAAATTATCTCGGATTTAAAAGTTTTGTAGAAGAATTAGATATTACTATTCCAGATGATGATTTAAGATTACAACAATTACATGAAAAACTAGTCACATTAGATAGTTTACATGCTATAAATGCAAATGATCCTAGATTACAAGAAAATGCAATAGTATGTATATGTATAGATCATAGGAATGGACTATTTTATGCTTTAACTGAAGCAGATAATCCACCTACTATACCACCCCCTCTGTACATACAGAGAGCTGGTGTTGATGCTGATACTGCTGCCGCGGACTTCATGGCGGCGCGCGTGAATGTGGTGCAATATGATGAAGACTGGAGAAATAAAGTGGTATTTGGATTTTGTTCTGGAATATTTAGAAATATAGTGAATACTGAGAGTGGTGAAAGCATTGAACTTGTAGCTCCGGAATTTAAAAGACCTTCAATATTAAGATATGGTAATATCAGTGAAAGATTTATACAGTCTGAGCATTATGAGTATTTAAAATCTAAAACTATATTTATGGGACTCAGTTTTAATGAAGATATTTCTGATGAGCTAGGTATTGGCGATACATATAGTCGTAATGAAGTATGTTATGGTAAAATTAATAGAAGATGTCGGTCTAATATGAGCTGTAATAGTCAATATTTATCTTGTGCCGATAATACTGAGTTTGTTCAATATATTCCCAATATTAATACTCGGGGTCCAATTTGTTTACCATCTAATACAGAGGGAGTTCGATGCGATATGGATAATGATACACCGTGTAATTCCTCGAAATCTTTATATTGTAGAGAATTTGATGAAAGAAAATATTGTGTTAAAGCGGTTGGTCTTGGTGAGGCATGTCGCGAAAATATCATACCGGTTGCAGAGGTACCCAGTTCCGGCTTTGGAGCTTCATCTGCAACAGGTGGTGCCAGCTCCGGAGAAGTTATACCTGTTGCAGAGGCGCGCATCATATCCAGTCCCATAGATCCAAATCATGTTCAATTTTGTAGACCACCTTATGTTTGTCGGGAAGGTATATGTAATATGGATCCTTTATGTGCTGCTAATACTGATATGGGCGGTGGCAGTATGGATCCCATAGTGCTACCGGAATCTAATGTTTTGTTTCATCCTAGTCTTCTTGAACTAGAAAGTTCCTGGCATCTTGATGGTCAACCAGATTTAGGTGATTGGTGTTTAGACTCATATGCATATCAATGTATACGCGGACTTTGTACTGGTTCTAAACTGGATGATGAATTGGATAATGGAATATTATATTATGTATGTGAAGAAATGTGACGAATAATTCTCAATACCTTTTCATTAAATCAATAATTAACGTATTAAAAATATATATTATATTATAAATGTATAAATATTTATTATTTTTAATTATTGGTATAATATTATTCGTATTATTGAATACTAAAGATGGTTTTAGTATTAGTGGTAGAAATATAGGGGATATTTGTATAGATTCGGATGACTGCAAATATGGGGATAATACTGAATGTGGATACCCAAACCCACCCATTTGTTCTTGTGAAGAGAATGTATGTCTAAATCGTGGTGCTACTGCCGATGAAGGTGTGCCTGGTGGAGATGTTGAACTACCACCACCAGTCATACCACCATTTCGACCACCAGTACCACCCCCACGAGTACCACCACCAGTAAGACCAACCCGACGACCACCCATACCGCCACAACGACCAGTAAGACCAAACCGACCACCACCACAACGACCAGCGGCACCACCAATAGCAGAAGGATTCGATTCTTGGGATGTTTGTGCTGCTGTGAGTGGTGGTGGTATGGGTGGTGGCGGTATGGGTGGCGGCGGTATGGGTGGTGGCGGTATGGCTGGTGGCGGTATGGCTGGTGGTGCACCACCACCAATCCGCACTGTAGAAGTACAGCTGCATAATGATGTAAGTAATCCATTTGAAATTCGTTCTATAGGAGAATGGTGTGACCCTGTATTATTAAATTGTGTAGCCGGAGCTTCTTGTACTGGTACTAAACTGGAAAATGAAATATTGTATTATATATGTGAATAAAATATTTAACCATTAAATTTAAAACTGACTCTGTATATTTTTTCTTAATATGATGAATCATATGTTACGACTTCATAAAAGTATTCATCCAACATTGTATTTTCCTCTATTAAATTTTTATAAGTAAATAAAATATATATTATATTATATTAATGTATAAATATTTATTATTTTTAATTATTGGTATAATATTATTCATACTATTGAATAGTAAAGACAGTTTCAATGTTGGGAGTCAATTTGAAGTAGAATTACTTGAAAATCCTTCTCCCTTAGTACTAACACAAACTTTACAACGCATATTATATGATGTTCTGCGTGATGAAGATTTATGTGAACAATCTCTAGATATAGAAGGTCTTCAATGCTGTAGAGCTGTAAACGAACGTATGGGGGGGGCATGTCAAATGTATACTATTGTTGCATTCTTTCTAATATTCGGAATAACTTTAGATGCAACAGATGCTGCTTTTTTGAATAGTTTTGGTACTAACTTAGGTAGAGCCAACCATTTTCATGATGCTTTAAGATGCTTAATGAATACTACTGGTGCTGATGATGATGATGTTTCACATGTACAACCTTTCCTAGAAGGAGTATTACAAACTAATGGTATAAATCCTCAAATAAAACAAAAAATTCAGATTTCTGATTTTATACATGGTAGAATATATATTATCGATATAAGATTATTTGTACCACCTCAATACAGTATATCACGGGATAATACAGATATAGGAAACTACACGGGTCATATTATGTTATTATACAAGACAAATTATCCTGGATTTAAACAGTTTGTAGAAGGATTGGGGGAAGAATTGGGGGAAAATGAGATAGTCCCAATAGATCAATGGAATGAATTGATGGAAGTGGAACATAGTAGGGGATATATAATATTAGAACAATTAAATAGAAAATTAGCTGCATTAGATTTGTTATATGATGCTGATCCAAATGATCCTATAATAACACATGGAATAGTATGTATATGTATAGATCATTATAATAGATTCTTTTATGCATTAACTGAATTAGATAATCCAGTTACTATGCCGCCACCTCCACCACAAGCTCGAAAACCCACCAGTCCCATGATCCTGTATGAATATAATAAAATATGGGGAAATAAATTGGTATTTGGGTTTTTTTCTCTAAATGCAAAAATAATTGATACTGATCTTCCTCATCATCAAGCATTGATTGAACTTGTAGATTTACCATCCGGTTATCCTAATATGAATGCAGGCCCTGGACTTCGAATGATACATAGACTGGGTAATACTAGTAAAACATTTACAGACTCCGAATTTTATATATCATATAATAGTTCACAGTTTTCACAACAATCTCTGGAATATGCGGAAGATTTTTTCGATCCAGATGTGTCGGCAGAGCCGAGTATTGGTATCGGAGTTCCTAATTTTTGGGGATATAGTTTTGAAATGAGTGATTTTAGTGATACATTTACTCGTAATGAAACATGTTATGGTAAAGTTGATCGAAAATGTATGTCTAATATGGAATGTGATTCAGGTTTATCATGTGCTGATCAACCTTTTTTAATTAGAGGCGAAGGGTATCCACAATTTGTGTGGCCTGGGAGACCAGATGATATTGATCGTAGGGGTCCAATTTGTGTATCAGAAAACGCAGTAGGAGTCAAATGTGATAAATCTGATGACGACATCTTTCAGTGTGGTGGACCAGTTGAACGTCAGTCTTTATTTTGTCTAGATTTCAATGTAGATGAGCAAACCCGAAGTAATCCAGGTGATACAAATATACAGTCATATTGTGCTAGGGGGTCTACATCTAACTGTAATGAATTTATGAGACCTTCGCCACTATTCTTGGGTGGACCACCCTATACATATTGTATAAATTCTGATCATGTATGTATTCAGGGAGAGTGTGTGGATAGGACAGAACCAACTGTATGTGCCGCTTCTGGCGGCGGTATGGTCGGAGGTACTGTTGTACCACCAATCGTCCTAGAATATAACGTTCATCCTAGTGCTATAAATTCATTAACACCACCTAATATAGATGATTGGTGTAATCCTAATTCTAATGTTCCGTGTGGAGTAGGAACTTGTACTGGTTCTAACCAGGATGATGAATTGGATAATGAAATATATTATTATGTATGTGAATAAAATATTTAACCATTAAATTTAAAACTGACTCTGTATATTTTTTCTTGATCATCTTCATATGTTACGACTTCATAAAAGTATTCATCCAACATTGTATTTTCTTTGATTAAACTTTTATCATTAAATATATCTGGTCTAGATACATAATTTTTTCTATCAAATACATCTAAAATGAGTTTAAACCCTATACTCAAAAAATAGCGTTTTATTAAATCTATATCATCTACACTTAAACTATTTATATCTACTTTACCTATATTATCACTATCACTAAACAAATATTTTAAACCATCAACAAATATTTGCAATAATTCTTGAAAAATATGTAATCCAATTTGAACACCCTTTTCAGGTGGTCCTAATTCTAATTTAATTGAATTAGGTTCATTTACACCATGTGAAAATAAAAATATTGTGAAATCATCGCCGTCACCCTGTTTTTCTATAGGTTTATTCATCTTATAAATCTAATAAAGATATTCTTTTAAATAAATTTAAGGGTCACATTCATGTGGATCCGTACAAGTTTGTTTAGAACAACATTTTGGTAAACAAATACACTGACTTGATAATTCTTGTCCTGATCGACATTTATCTACGCATATATTTTGATTCATACAATAACTTTGACCTGATGGACATGATGGTGGTGGTGATGCTGGTTTTGAAATACATTTATTATCTACACATGAACTATTTAAACAATCTGCATTCTCTGTACAAGGATGACCATCTGAAAAAACACATTTATTACCACTTGATATACATCGATTACCATTTATTAATCCTCCCTTTTTGCACGTATGAACTGCATATGGAGATTCAGAACCTATAGTATGTGTATATAATTTTTCACAATCCGTGTAATGGGCTATACAAGAATCTGCAGGATTTCGAGTAGGTGTATGGGAATCAGTTGGACATAAACTAAATCCTTCACACCTCTTACTAAACATCTTAGCAATTGTATAACCAACTACAATGAGCAACAAATATGTCAATATTTCATCATTCTTTAAACTAAACATATTATAATATAAATATAAAATATTATACAATTAATCTGATTAAACCAATAATATATCCTATAAATTGTAATATAACCATTATATCAATTATTGTAGGTATTATAAATGTTAATCCAAAAGATATGATATTTAATATTATCATACCTATCCCAACATACATTAAAATTTTACCAAATCCTTTATCTAAATTATTTGATGAACCATTCTTTGATGCATTCTTTGATGAACCATTCTTTGATGAACCATTCTTTGATGAACCATTCTTTGATGCATTATTTGATGGCGTATTTTTCAAATGTTGACCATATATTAATAATCCGATACCACTTAAAATATATATAAATAATAAAACTCTAGTAAATTTTGTAAAACCACTTGTTTTACTAATATTTGGATTGTTCATCATATAATATAAAATATAATATTTATAATAATAAGTATGAAGAATTATTATATTCGTAAAATAAAAGGTAAGCTAAGCAACCATAAAGGTAAAACAAAAAAAAATATAAATCATATATACTCTGACAAAAATGGTAAACGCGTTTCTAAAAAGACCATTGAACCGTATTTAAAAATGTATATTGCTCCAGCATATGATAATGTTAAAATAAACATGAATATAAATGCAAAAGTATTAGCAATTGGTTATGATGAAAGAGATAGACCACAATATATCTATAATAGTAGGTGTGTTAAAAGTAGAGGTAAAAATAAATTTAAAAAACTCATCAAATTTGGTAAAGAACATAAAAAAATCATGAAAAGGATAGAAAATGATTACAAATCAAAAACGGATAGTAAAAACAAACAAATTGCAATGATTTTAAAAATTATTATTGATTGTAATTTTAGAATTGGTAATGATAAATACACTAAAGAAAATAATAGTTTTGGTGTAAGCACTCTTCAAAGTAAACATATTAAAACAAATGATGGTATAACTATAGATTTTGTTGGTAAAAAAGGCGTTAAAAATACTTGTAAAATAGATAATCTTAAAATGAAAAATAATCTTAAAACAAAAAAGAAACGGTATAAGAATAGCGAAAAGATATTTCAATATATGAAAGATGGTCAGACTTATAATATTAAAAGTGAAGATGTCAATATATATTTAGGTGAATATACAACAAAAAATTTCAGAACATGGTCAGCAAATACTTTATTAATAAGTCATCTATTAGAAAATAAATGCATTAAAGATGGCATAGAATATGTTGCAAAAAAACTACATCATACACCATCAATATGTAAATCAAATTATATTGATCCTAAACTTGTAGAATTTTATGAAAATAATCCTGATAAGTTTTGTGAATATTTTAAAGGAGATGTTAATAAACGATTTACAGATTTCTTAATGAAACATTATTAATCAAAATCTATATCATATCCTTTGCCTTTAATTTTCTTTTTACGAATACCAACCTTTGAACCAACATCCCCATCTTCCATATGTCTATATACTACTTGTGGGTCTTCGCCAACTACAATATAATATTTTTCACCTTTATATTTAATACGCTTGTATTCAATATCAATACAATCGCTATCACCTTCGGTGTCCATATCTTCTACAACAACATCAGTAGCAACATCAGTCGCAACATCAGTAGCAACATCTGTTACAATATCAGTAGCAACATCTAGTATAACTTTATCTGGGACAGGAACAGGCGTTCTACTAGTAGTTGGACTCCATCCCTCAGTTTCATCAGTTGTATCAATTACACCATATGGACTTGGTTCAGATTCAGTTTGCATAAATTCATCATGATTTTTTTCTAATAAATTTTCATCATTTTTATCAATAAATTTAAGTGAAATATTCTTTTTATCACCTTGTAAAAATTTTATTTTTTGCTGTAATTGGTCAATATATTGGTCTTTTTTATGTAATTCATCTGCCTGAACTCTCATAATAGAAACTTTATTTTCGCATTTTTTATCTTTTTCCATATCAACCATTTTTGATTGATACTCATTAATAATTTGTTCATAATCATAGCATTTTTTATTTAATTCACTAATATTTTCATTAAGTGTTTGAATTTCTTGTAGTTGTAAACAATTTTGATTATTAAGTAATAAAATTTCTGTATTTTTATTTGTTTCTAAGTTTATTCGGTCATGTAGTAATTGTGAATAATTCATGGTTAAATCGTTAATATTTTTAATTAAATTATCACGTGTTTCGGCAATATCTACAATCATACTATTAATATATATTATCCATTTTTTTTTTAAATAATTTATATATTATATGTTTAAACGTAAAGAATGTTCACCCTTAGAACAAAATAATGGATATTCATGTTTAGATGATGACTTGATAATTGATATTGCAAAAATATTTAATGAAAAAATGAATGCTAAAATAGATTTAAATAATACTCCGAAAGAAGTACATAGCAGATTAAGTAGTACAATACAAAAATTAACAAATATAAAGAGTGAATCCGTATTATTAGATATGCATAAAATAATTAATGCTTTACCTAAAAATAAATTAAAAAGATTTAAAAATAGTTTTCGACCTGAAAAACCTGAAGAATGGCATAAAAATTTCAATGAATGGTTATCAACAACTGATATAGATGTTGTATTAAAACAATATGCTATAGCAGATCCACATTTTTATTATTATGGTGCAACACCAATGGATTTTGATTTAAAAAATGGTAATAAATGTACTGTTAATGGTTTATGTAAATTTGATTTAAAAGAGCACATGAATAAAGACCAATATAAAATAGGTATTGTATTTAATACAGATGACCACGATGAACCAGGAGAACATTGGGTATCAATGTATATTGATTGTAAAGGTATAAATTTAAATGAACCATGTATATATTATTTTGATAGTACAGGCGATCCGGCACCAGAAGAAGTAAAATCATTAATCGAAAAGATAAAAGATCAAGGATTAAAAAAAGGTATAAAATTTACAGATTTACATAATGATTTAGAACATCAAAAGGGTAATAGTGAATGTGGTATGTATTGTTTACATTTTATGATATATATGTTAGAAGATGGTAATTTTATGAAATATGTAAAAAATAAAAAAAGCGATGAGTATATAGAAAAGTTTAGGAATGTTTTTTTTATTGATTAATAATATAATGAGCGATAATAAAGAATGCCCCGATTGTAATTGTCCCAAATGTCCTGAACAACAAAAATGCCC
>Ga0307986_10001867_pt1 | contig 15201 bp, 15 predicted proteins | sample EllFjometageno82_FD_203170 | JGI IMG/M metagenome (GOLD analysis project Ga0307986, IMG submission 203170) | Marine microbial communities from Ellis Fjord, Antarctic Ocean - #82 | ecosystem: Environmental > Aquatic > Marine > Unclassified | place: Southern Ocean | collected 2014-10-09
TAGAACAGTTAGAGCTATGGCTTACTTACCAAAGATATTACTGTGAGCACAAGCCTTCAGTTACAATCAGTGTGCGTGAGCATGAGTGGATGGAAGTAGGAGCATGGACATACAAACACTTTGATGAGGTTAGTGGTGTTAGTTTCCTGCCACACTCTGACCATTCATATCAGCAAGCACCATACGAAGATTGTACTAAGGCTGAGTACACAGCACTGGCTAAGAAGATGCCTAAAGCTGTGAACTGGGATTTAATTAGTGAGTATGAACTAACAGATATGACAGTAGGTACTAAAACTTTAGCATGTACTGGGAGTATCTGTGAACTTGTTGATTTGGTAGAAGAAGAGAGAGATGTCGAATGAACCTCTTAATAATCATATTGGTAGGTGTAAGCATTATTTGGATTGACGATAGTCCAAAAGACTTGCCTGTTATAATAGAAGATAGTCTAATATGTGAACCAGCAGACGAAGGGTGGTGCATAGGGTGGAAGAAAGAGTAAGATATGTTTAATAATAAAGGAGTAAAGATGTTAGATAAAGTAATGAAAGGTGCAGATGGTGCGATTGACGTAGGTATTAAGTTAATCAGCTTATCAATTATATTACAAGTTATCTTCGGTGCGAAGGTGGCATTCCTAACTGGAGATGTAATTAGTTCTATACTAAATATAGTATGGACACTAGGTAATGCAGGACTGGCGGGTATCATTGCCGCAGGTATTATCTGGAAGCTACTCGACAAAGATATAATGAGTGGAGATAAGTAAGGTAATTCAAAACACTAGTGGTCTTGTTCTATTGGACAGGACTGCTAGACTTTACCAAGAGTTACATAGGGGAAAGAAAGTAATGGATAACCCAATTGTATTTAACATAGCACCCGTAGTAGCAAGTAGACCAAGAGTCACAAGATGGGGAACGTACTTTGCTAAGAAGTACAGTACCTTCAGAGAAGATTTTGCAGAGCTATTGACTGACTATAAAGCTATACCTGTAGAGGGTATACTGTCTGTAAGACTAGACTTTTATGTACAACTACCTAAGTCTATGTCTAATAAAAAGAAACTAGAGAAAGAAGGTAAGCACTGCGATAACAATGCAGACATAGATAACTATATCAAAGCTACCTTAGACAGCTTAGAGGGGCACTACTATATTAATGATAAACAGATTGTAATAATCAGAGCACGCAAGTATTGGTCAGACAATGGGCGTATTGAATTTGAACAACGTAAGTTGAAAGGGGAAGAACTTGTCACTAAATAAAAGTACAACAAGTAAGGGAAGACGTGGGTTTGATGTGGATTTAGAATTTGGTAAGCAGTGGGAAGAACATATAGATGAAATGTTCTCTGGTGCTAAGACCTGTGAGATAAAGACTGAGAGAGATAAGTGGGCGAGTACAGGTAACATCTGTATCGAGACTGAAAGCTATGGTAAACCTTCGGGATTAACTAGCACTGAGGCTGAGTTGTGGGTACACAATCTAGTTAAAGATGGTGAGTTGTGTTGTAGCTTAGTATTTAATACGGATAAACTGAGACAGTTGATGGATGATATGAAGCCTTATCAGGTGATGGGCGGAGACCACAAGGCATCAAAGATGCATTTAGTTAGTATAGCTAAGTTACTTAAAGCAATTACCAATCAATAAAAGTAATTGAACCATCCTCATTCTGCTGTTCTCTAGGAGATTCTTTCATATAAGGCTCTCTTTTAGCTATTGAGTTGTGTATTTCTGATGCTATTAGAGGGTCTCCTAGCTGAACTCTGCCCTCAAACTCTGGAGGGTAACCAAAGATATCAGTGTGTAATTTAATTGCCACAGCTAATGGAGTTTGCTTAAGCATTTCTTCTACATTCATTCTAAAGCTCCTTGTTTAATTGAGTATCCATTATACCACTGTATTCCCTCATTGTGTTATCAAACACTTCAGTTAACATGGGAAACATATCCTCTAATCTTTCCCAAGAATCTTTGTCTTTAGCAGACCAAGCCTCAAAGAGATTAGCAAATGTTTCGTGAAGCCTAGGATTCCCATGGTAATCACCACTTTTTAAACTATAATAAGAGCCACTATGACCACCGCCATAACCCCTTAATGACCAAGAGCCGCCTGTCATAGCGTCTACAATATCTGTCATACCACCAGTATTACTTAATACTTTAGAAAAGGATTTAATTACCCTGTTCTTACTCAGCTTTTGAGTGGGTACAATATAATCCTTTATAACTTTGTCAATGTATTCCCTTCTACCATCTCTACTGTCTAGCTTTAATCTCTTTACTTCATAATTAAAAGCACTCTCAAAATCAGAATGTAAATCCGACAAGAAGAAATTAGAGTTTCCTTTTCTAGTACCTTCTCTGCTATCTAGCGGAGACAATGCCATACCTAAAACATAATCAATGTAATGACCTAACTCGTGACGAGCAGTCTGAGAAGTGTAAGATTCATCTCCTCTTTTCATAGACAACATACTCTTTTCTACACCGGATGCTCTGTCTGTTGTTCGACCAAAGAAAGAACTCTTACTCTTACTCCCATGCCATTGAATAGCATTTAAGGGATTAGTTTTTAATACTGAATTTAATATGTTCATACCTCTAACATTAGAAGTACGAATAACTTGCTCTGCTATTATGCCTTTTGGATTAGCAGTCTCTTCCACATTAAAGAATCCTCTTCTAACTTCATTAGCAAGTGTTGTCTCGTCTTGTGTCCTAGCAAAGTCTTTTCTTTTCCTTCTAGGCTTAGTGCTTTTATCTTTAATTCTAGGTCGGGCTTTTACTACTTCTTCTGGGTCATAGCCCCAATTAACTACACCTGTACCACTGAATCCTTTTATACCCTCATCTTGAGCCTGTGACAACCCTCGGTCAATTGCTTGTTGCATTTCAGGAGAATATATATTTTGGAATCCCGGCTGGTTATCTAAGTCTATACACTTTCTCATTATCTATCTCCTAAGAATGCTTCTGCGCCTATCCTACCTGTTGCAGCGTTTAATAATATTTTAAATATCTCTTCTGATGTATCTCCAATAGGAGCATCTCCTAATAGCTTTTTAATAAAAGAGTCTACATATGCAGGTCCGGGTCCGGCTATGTATCCGGCAACTTTAGCATCACTAAACTCTCCAACTAAAGGAATACCAACAGCACTAATAATTTCCATAGCACCCCTGTCTTCTTCAACTCCTTTAATAGCATCTTTAACTGCCATAGCTAATGCTGCCATTCCTATTGCTGCACTGATTGAAGAAACAGCAGCCATCTTACCTACAAAATCTGGTGAGCAGAACTGAGGATTCATCTTAGCATTTAATCTTCTAGCTATTGTATTACCAAATAGTATTGGAAAAGATTTAAGCTGTGCTAGTAACATCATATCAGGTCTTGACATCCATAATGGGCGATTACCAGCAGTAGGCTCAAGTGCTACGTCTGTAGTAATCTTACGCATCCAAGGAATTATTACATCTCGTACAGAGATTTCATTACCTTTTGAATTTGTAAATTTACTGTCTAAAAAGGAATCTTCTAAGATTGCTTTCTTTATATTATTGTTAGCAAGAGCACCTACTTGTTTAAAATCATCTAAGCTCAATCCATTTTCTCTAAGCTCTTGCATTAATAATCTCTTGTCTGTTTTATTTAATCTGTTTATATTGTTTAACTGGTCTTGTATCATATTTAAACCAGCAGCAGCTGTCCATACTCTTACAGCATTTGTGTATTGAGTTAAAAACATAGCACCCGGACTACGAAAGAAATAGTTTAAAGCTATATTCTTATCGCCTGCCATGAGCTTATCTATTCTTTCAGACATCGCTGGGTTCATGGCCATACCCATTACTCTTAACAACTCTCTACCAAAAGAAGTTGTAGCGTCTTGACCTTCTCTTCCACCATAGATAGAACGTGCCATTCCTTTTAATGCAAAGCCTGCAATTACTGGAGAAGCCTTTAACATATTGTACCAGCCTGTTCTTTGTCCAATCCACATAGGCTCAGTCCAAGAACTTATAGTAGCTAATCCTAAATAACTAATAGAAGTTACTGTAGACAAACCTTTCATTGCTTGAATAGCAACTCTCATTTCTGGAGTCTTAGGTCTTTTGTATACATTGTGATATGCATCATACAATCCCCACAACTTCTCTGTACCTGCATCATCAAGAACACCTGACTCTTTTAAAGTGTTAATAGAATCATTGTATACGTTAGCCCGGTCTCCACCAAATGCTTCTACTGAAGCCATCCTTGTAACCGCACTAAATAAATATCTTTCAATAGAATCTAAAGTGTCTTTATTTCTAAACTCCACATCTAAAGAATCCCATGCACCATCCCTAGCCTTTTCAAAAGAAGCTACACCTAGTCCTTCAACTTGGTCAACGCCTGCTCTAATTTGTTCAGAGGTAAATACATTAGGGTCTACATCATTAAGTACATTTTGTAATACCTGTTGTGCTACTGCTGGTGGTAATCCTACATCTTTAATTAAAGTTTCTAAGAATCTATCTGGGTTCTTTTTAACTGCTTTAAAATCAATACCACGAGTTAAATAACCTTTCTGATGACCAAGTTTTAGACCATCTACTCCTAACGATTTTGATAAAGCCTTATAAATATCTTCTTGTATTTTAGCAATCTCTTTAATGCTTACATCAAGTTCTTTCTTCTTCTTTCTGCTTAACACTTTTCTAACTTCTTTCTCAGCATCTGCTAAATTATATAAAGGCGTTTCATTTCCTTCTTCTAACTTAGCTGCTATGTATTTATTAATAGCAGGTCTTACATTACCAAACATCTCACCTGATAATACAACATGACGAGTCCATTTGTTTTTAATCTTCTCAAACTTATTTACATGGTCGCCTATAAATTTATGTCTCAGTGTCTCAAAGGATTTAGACACACCCTGTGTTTCTCCACTACCGGTTTCTTTGTCTGTAACACTGGATTCTATTTGCATCCATGCTGACATTTGTTTGCCCGTTTGTGTCTTCTTTCGTACATCCTTTAACTGGTCTGTAGATTTCCTTAAAGCTACGGTAGAAATAACTTCTTTGAGATTACCTAATACTCCTTTAGCGTCTTCCTTTGCATTCCATAGTTCTGGAATAATATCTGCTACATTAGCATCAATATCTTTCTTAGGCGGAGCAAGTGTTCCTTGTACAGTGTTTAAATTAAAAGGTTTGTTTGTTCCTTTTAATGCGTCAATAGATTTAATCTGGTCTATTGTAAATTTCTTATCACCAACTAAAGGACCATACTCAGTTTTCTTACCCAAGTCTGTACCTGTCATTGTTATCTTGTAGAAATCTTTTACTAGATTATTGTATTCCTTTTCATAACTAGCTACATTCTCATCATACTTACCAGCCGCAGCTAATTTCTTTTGAACGTCATCAAAATCTAATAGCAGCTTGTCAGCTTTACGACCTCTGTTAACATCAGTAGCAACTCTTGCTGCTACAGGAGAACCATAAACACCACCACCAGCAGCACCTACTACAAAATCTGTAGCCAAATCATTCTTATCCAAGCCTTCGAGACCTAGCACTGAGGTACGCATAGTGTTTACTTGTTGTGCTGTTTCTGTAGCACCTTCTAATCCTGCTGACCTAGCAGTTTGCTTTGCTCCTTTGTAAAGCATAGCACCAATCTTTTCTTTATCTTTGCTTGTTAAATTCTCTGCTAGTTCTTTTAATGATTTCTTTGCAGGCAGCCCTGCTCTGTTTAAAGACCTAGCCCATACATTAGGCAAAACAAAATCTAGTCCTGCATTCTGTATAGCTGTCCAGCTTGCTCTACCTAATTCACTTTCTGACAAGTCACTTACATTCTTTTTAGCAGCAGCAGCGTGACTTTCTACTGCCTCATCTAATAGCATTAAATAACTAAAGCCACCAGCCGCAGCAGTAATTCCAGCACCAATTAATTTAGAAGCACCCGGTCCTTTCATCATAAGATTCTGACCCAGTGTTAATCCAAACATTGTTATAGCAGAAGCAGTAGCATTCTCAGCTAACTTCTCGCCAATAAATCCGGGCATGTCTGCCATACTTTGGTCAAAGATTCCACCATCATACTCTGGAGTATACTGTTGCATACCCTCATAACCTGCTTGGTTTAAATTCTTACCATACTCTTGTACATTTAAAGGTAGATTAACATCCATGCGTGGTAATAAATCAGACATACCACGACCAGCAGCTCTCATTGCTCTATCAAAAGAATAGCTTAATGCCGAACTGTCAGTATTTAAACTGCTAAAATCAAAGTCAGCAAACGGGTCTTCTTCCTCACCTGCTGAATTTAAAGCACCGAAATCAAAATCAGCAAAGGGGTTTTCTTCTTCCTCTTCTTTTCTTGTAGCCATTTATTCTCCTATTACTTTGCTGCTTTTGCTCTCTTTGCAGCTGCTAAAGCCTCATCCCTTTCTTTCTCTAACAGCTTCATAATTTCACCATGTGTTAGTATAACACCATGCCTAGTAAATGCCGCATTCTGTATAGTTCTATATCTACCTATCTTAGCAGCAGCTAGTTTCTTTCTTTCTTCCTCACTCTTACCAAAGAACCAGCCTTTATTTGGTGTAAACAAATCTGTAAGCACACTGTTATCCATATCAACAGCATTAAAAGCAGCAGTATCTGGCTTGTTAGCAGCAGCTTGTTTAGCTTTTGCTGCCTCATATGCTACTAAAGGATTCTCTCCCCTGTCTTGTAAATTCCTACCATAGTAATCCATAAGCATGCCAACTTTATTTATAGTATCAGGGTCTTTCATACCCTTCTTAAATCTTTCAGAGAAACTTGGATTGGCTGTAGTTGAATTAGCTGCTTCTTTATCTTTTACTAATTGGTCAGCAGCTTCTCGGTCTTTCTTATCTTGCTCAGCTTTAGTAGTTTCAGTAGTATCTTTTGTTTCTTCAGGATTCTTACTAGCATCCACATTCCTATCCATATTAAAGATACCTCTGCTAATTTCCTCCTTTCCTTTTCCCACTAAATCTTTTATACTCTCATCATCAGTAGTTAGCATATCTCTAACAACTTCACCTGTATATCCTAATTTTAATAGTGCTACTTTCTTCTTTGACAATAACGTAATTAAACTAGTTACTCCCGCAACGCTAGTTTTTATAGGATTGTCATGCATTGCTTTAGTAACAGCATCTCGTACATCTGTGTCAGAAAGGTTATTAATTAAAGATGCAATTTCTGGAGCAGGGTTTAGAGCTTCTGCTACTGCACCTACATACGGAACATCTTTTAGTCCTTCAGTATTTAAATAGCCTCCTTGTTCACTTGACATATAAGTTCTAGGATTTAACATATCCCCTATAAATCCTGTTTTAGCATTATATTGTGGTAAGAAGTTCTTAAACTCTTGGTATTGACCCTTTAAATCATTCCAAGCTGCTGGTTCTTTTTGAGCATTTCTAGGCTGTTCAAATGTAGGCTTTATCTCTGCTGTAAATGAACCTCCTACTGCATCACATGCTGCTTTGTCACTAGCAAAAGGAACTAACGCCCCACTAGAATTTACACAATAACCCATTATCTTTCTCCTTTAAATTTATTCATTATCTACCACCTACTCTTCTACTGTAACTAGAATAACTCTTAGAAGGTGCTGATTTCTTTTTAGCAACATTTCCCCTACCGCCTCTACTACCTGTAGTTTTTACAGGTTTAGGTTTTGGTTTAGGTGTAGGATTTCTACGTGCTTCGGCTGCTGCTGCGTCTTGTTCTCTGGCTTGTGCCTGTGCCCTAGCTCTGTCTGCTTCTGCAGCTGCTTGTTGCCTAGCTTGTGCCTGTGCTTGAGCCTGTGCTTGAGCCTGTGCTTGAGCCTGTGCTTGTGCTTGTGCCCTAGCCCTATCTGCTTGGTCAGCTGCTTGTTTTCTAGCTGCTTCTGCTTGGGCTTGAGCCTGTGCTTGTGCTTGGGCTGCTTGTTGCTTAGCTTGTGCCTGTTGTAATTGTGCTTGTTGCCTAGCCTCAGACTGAGCTTGAGCTTGGATTTGAGCTTGTTGTGCTTGTTGTTGTTTAACTACTGCATCTAGTGCAGCGTCACTTCCAGCAGCATTTTCATATGCACCATCATACTGATATTGTGAATCACTAGGTACTTCTGGCACACCTTGAAATAAACTTTCGCCTGTACTTGTACCCTCATCTTCTCTAGCATATGATTGGTAAGCAGCAGGATAATCTGTTTCAGCAGGACTTGGTACATACTTGTCTGCCATTCTTGATATGTTTTGACCTAAGAATGCAGGTATGTCTGCCGGCACTGTGTCGCCCCTAGAACCTCTCGCATTAGTTGAACCACTTCCACCATATTCATTATTTGTTGCAGCAATAACTTCTTTTAATTTAGCAAGTTGGCTTTCATTAGTTGTACTTCCTTCATACTTAGCATCAATAGCTGCATATAAATTATCTAAAGCACCCATGTTATTGCTTGTAGATTCTATATCACCATCTGCTTCATAACTAGGAAGGGTTGCTGGCTTATCAATACCAGCTTCGTCTGTTTTAAAGAAACCTCTTTCTGGTGGCATACCAGCAAATACATTCATAGGTTCAGAATAATCAGTAGTAAATGGACTTGTGTCGTTTGCCATGTTTCCCGGTTTAAGTGGTTGTGTACCTAAATCATCATTGATGTCATAAAATTGACCGTTAGTGCTTTGCCAATAATCTACATTTTCTGTACCTTCTGGTTTAAATGGTTTACTAGATTGACGTGTTTGTGGACCTTCACTTAATAACATACTTGAATCAATTGGAGTACCATCTAGTCCGCCATAAATAGTTTGAGGTGTTGTGTCATCGGACCTGTCTCTAAGGAAATCTTCTCTAAAAAGATTTATTCCCTCATTACCGTTTACAACTTCAGTACCATCTATAACACCACCATTAGCTTCTGCTGCTGCTAATATTTCTGCTGTCCTATCAGTTACACCTGAAGCAGACTGGCTGTCATCCATATAACTTTGCATAGCAGCGTTTGAATCAAATATATTAGAAGCTGACTTTCCAATTTGTCCTTGTTGCAATTGGTTGTCCATAGCATTAGCTTGAGCATTCATTTCAGGAGTTACTCCATTTCCAAATATATTAGAAGAACTTAGAGTTCCCGGACTAGGAAATTGTGTACTAGGTGCTGGATTGTTTGGTCCAAAGATTCCCATCTCATCTATTGTTTGTTGGTAAGTTAAATCTTTTCCAGCTTGAGACATTGCTTGAGCTGCTTGTTGTGGTGTTAAACCATTGCTTCCCGGCCTAGGAGTAATACCAGATGGGGCTGGGGTAAATGTACTGCCACTGCCTCCACCAATTGCAGGAATACCTACTGGCATTACTACTGGATTCATATTTATTGCAGCATCTGCTGGTCCTGCTGATTTTGCAAATTGACCTTCAAAATATGGGTTAGCTGCGTTAGCAGGTGAGCCCCATATACTGTAGTCAGAACCATCTGTTCTTAATCCTTGACCATATGTATATTCAGGTACTCCGCCTTGTCCAGTATAATTAAATAAAGATGAATCATTGTATGCTGACATATCTGGTGCATACACACTACCCGAAGGTGTGCGTTGATTAAACTGTGTAGTGCCTAATACATTTGCTACAGGTGTTGAACTTGCTGCAGCACTACTGCCTTGATTTGGTTCATAACTATATGATGCTGGGTTGTTATTTTGTCCAGCACTTGGTCTATAAGGAACACCATCAATGCCTAACTCTTCTCCCGGATATAATTGCATTGCAGGTGTAGTCATCATTCCATCTGCTGAAGAAACTCCGGCAGGGTTAATCTGCGGCTGACTAGCATTTACTGGGCCATTGTAACTATAGTTATCATAAGTTGCCTGCTGTAATTCAACCGGCACAGAACTTGGATTAAAGTTATTCCATGGACCGGGAGCATTCATATTTGTTGCCATATTATTATCCTTTAAAATAAACTATACATTTGAGCTAATCCACCTAAGTTACTCATTGTACTTGCACCCGGTGTTGTTGACATAGACTGACCTGCATTTCCAACTAAAGGGCTAAATCCTGTAATACCTTGTTGGTATTTCTTTAGTTGCTCATAAGGCAAATTCTGTTCAAAGTTTTGCTGTGACATAGCATCCTGTATCAGTGATTGTTCTCTTTGTTGCTGTTGTCCACCAGATGCACCTAATGCACCATAAGGACTAAAGCCAGCATTCATTAAACTACCTGTCTGTCCTAGTGTATTGGCTTGATGTCCTAATCCTTGACCATAAGCATTGCCATATATCTGTGCGGCTGCTTGGTTAGCTGAATCAGCAGCTCCAGCAAGTGCGTTGCCTTCTGCAATACCTTGTCTACCACCACCATAACCACCTGACATAATAGCACCGCCTCTAATGTTTGCCATTTCTCCACTTAAGCCACCCATTGCTCTATCAGCCGCGGCTTGTGCCATATTATTTACATAGGGGTTGTTTGCCACATCTAACATATTAGAGCTTGTTCCCTGTTGATAGGCTTGCATAGCTGGGTTCATTATGCTTGGAGCACCTTGCGTTGCAAAGTCTCTGATGCCTTGTTGTGCGGTCTGTTGGTCTGGACTAAATCCTGCCTGTGTTTGACCACTATAGTATTGGGGCGTGTTGTTATTATATAAGTTAGCAGCTTCTTTAAACCCACTTTCCATATAGGGCGAAGCAACATCCCAAGGGTCTTGGTTTACTGTACTTGTGTTATCACCTTTAGACATTATTTAATCTCCTTTGCAAATAGTCTTGTTTGTTCTTTATAATTTATATCTTTAAGTACCTTTCCCCATCCTTTACGACCAAATAGTTCTACATACTTACAATTGTTTTCTTTTCCAAATGCGTTTAAGAGTGCATCTGCTTCATCTCTCCACTTTATAAATTCGTTTCCACCTAGTAATAAAACACATAATATGTTCATCTGTGGATATTGGCTTATCTTTGTAACAAAAGCACCTTGTACTCCTTCTTTATCAAACTTTACCCAGAGTTGCATATCTCTCGATATACAGGACTTCTTTATATCTTCTATACTGTACTCGCCTAAACCATATTCAAGGGCTGCAATCAAGTATTCTTGGACCAGAGGCCACCAACCCTCAATATTCTCCGACCTTATACCTTCAATCAAAGTTTACTCCACGCTCCACTGCTTAGGTAAACATATAGTCCTTCACCCGCACTTGGATTCCAGTTAGTACCATCTGCATACCTAACATCACCAGCTCTTGGTTTTGAAGGCACAACATTTGATTCATCAAAATGTCCATCAGCTACATTACTTATTACAGCTGCTATTCTATCTAGTTCTGATTGTAAATATGCTGGTAAATCCTCTGGCTTACTGGGTACAGGAGACTTTGTATATCTTATACTCATACACCAACGCCTCTGTTACCAGAAGGACTCCAGTGTACTTCTAAGTTAGCCAGTGCCCAAGTGTTGTCATCCGTAGACTCTACTCTAATACCTATGTAGTTGCCAGTGGCTCTTACTGGTATTTCTGAATGTGTTCCACTTGTAAATGTGTATGGTCCTTTCCATGTAGTACCCTCATGTGGACTCATCTCACTGCCCACATAGAAATCTAATGAACCTGTGCCTGATACCCTAGGTACAAGTTTGTTTATAGACTTAGTTCCCGGATACCCTAATTGCATATTATCTTTCTCTACCCAAGCTCTAAAGCTCGTACCGGCATTTTCATTACTGCCTAATACATACAACTTAGTATTACTTGGCGATGCTAAGATTAATGAAGGTTTAAGAGGTGAATCCCAAGCCTCACTGTCCGTGTTCCAATTGCCAGACTCTGACCAATCGGATGTAGAGTCATACTCAACAACACCCCAAGCAATAAAGCTTGAATAAGGTAAGTCTCTCTTAGACCAACTGTTATTTCTAAAGTTATAGACAAAGGCTGTGTCTGCAAATGCATTAGTAGAATTATTAGTAGATACAAAGCATACCCACATTTCATTCTTCTCTCTGTCAACAGCTACATATGTTCTTGATTTATAGTCTGGATGAATTGAATTAAATAACTCATCTCGTATCTGACTGTCTACTATAGATTGTTTAGTTTGACCATCGTGTATGTACACATCATCCTCAGAGACCACGAAATGCTTATTGTCGAAGTCTTTTACGCAATGCCTACCTAGGATACCTGCATCAGAGAATAGTTGCCTAAATCCAAAGATAGACTGTCCTCCTTCAAATGACATGCTCCAGATAGAATCTTCTTTATAAATTATATTGGTGTCACCTAGGGGTAGACAATCAATTACAAATCCCGGAGATTGTGATAAGTCTACATAGCCTGCATCCTTAGTTGCGTCAGAAGAATCCCAAGTTGTAGGTACTGTACCACCCTCTGCTGGGTGTGACCACCTAACTCTAAAAGGGTATCTAGTAGTTGACTCTGTTGAGTCTAATGCAACTAGAAAGTTTCTAAATGGTCTCATTACTTGACAGGTTGTATCACCTAGCCAATTGCTTAATGCTTCCATCTTAGCAGCATTTGCTGTGCCCATCATCTGTGGTATATCAACACCATTATTTAGTATAGCCACACCACCTAGTACGCCACCATTCCAACCACTAGCAGCAGTTGCATTATAGTCACCTTGTACTAGCTCTGGTGATGTGTCATTAGCAACATCAGTAAATGCAACAGTAACAGTAAGATGTGTATTGTCTGCAATAGCAGATACAATTCTAGTCTCACCAGATACCACTATACTTTGACCTAATATTAGTTCAGTAGTAAATGCAGTGCCTACACCAACAACTGCGGTAGAAGCAGTAGGATTAATAGAACCAGTCAATACTTTATTTACTCTAGTGAGGTCAGTCTGTGTGTTAGTTGTTCCAGATGTATGTACTCTGTATATCTTAGTTAATCCCGGATAAATCCAAGAGTTAGTGCTAATAGTATCAAAAGGTAATAGCCAATAAGGAGCTACTGTAGGAGTACCAAATACTTGTAGGTGTCCTTTTACTTTTGCAGTCTTGTCATTATCAAACTCTACATTGTTACCATCAGACCATTGCTCTATAGGTAATTCATAGGAATCAATATCTCTATTAATACCTGTAGGGTTTAACATTGTTATTTGTGATTGTGCCATATGTTATCTAAACCTATTTTGTGGTGGTCCATTCTTTGACTGTCTTATAATTGGTGCACTTCTTCCTCTGGTTGCTCTAGCTCTAGGTCTTGAGACTGAGGGTGCAGTAGCTGCTGGCTTACTATAAGTTCTTCTTGAGTTTCCACCACCCGGACTAACAGACCTGACTGGTGTACTGCTTACTGGAGTTGGTAATACAGGAGCTGCTGGAGGTACTCTTCCGTGGTTTGGTCCAGAGCCACGAGCTGTAACTTGTGGTGCTAGAGGTGCTTGGGGTGCTTGTGCCCTGCCACCGTTTGGTCCAAGTCCTCCTTGTGTTACCTGTCCTTGCTGCATCCTTGTTTGGTCTGCTAATATTTGCTGTTGCTTTGCTGCTGCTTGTGCTTGAGCCTGTGCTTGAGCTTGAGCTGCACGTTCTGCTTGTACCCTTTGCTGTGTTACACTATAGTCTTCTACGTTTATATTACCTTGTGTATAGTCTTCAAAGATATTTGATTGAGCTTGTGAAGAATCAATCATATCTATTCCTCCACCTAAAGCCTTTGGAGAAAGTCCTTGTAAAATAGAAATTAAAGGATTAAACCTAGCTAGCTTACTTCCTACATTCATTAAAGTAGGAATAGATTTTTGAATAAGAGATTGTTTTATTGGAACATTTGACATTGATGTTCTTGCAGCGTTAGCCATTGTACTATTAGGATACGCACCACTTTGTAATTTATTAGCAAGTGCTGCTCCTTTGTTAAACTGTGTTTGTGTTAATGGAATTTCTTTTCCAAATGTAAATCCTTTACTTCCAACAGAACCTCCCGGAAAAGAACGAGCACCGCCAGCAGTAATTACCGGCAATTTATTCTTACCATAAGTAGAAGCAAGGTTAGCATTTGGTGTTACATATGCCTTTTTACCGCCCCACTGAAATGGTAAAGAGTTTCCGCTTTTCTTTCCAAAACGATAACCCCTTTTTAACAGTTCATCTAAATCTGCGTTTGTTCCATGATACCCGACATCAAATAAACTTGCCATACTATTTCATATCCAAACCATCAACGACTGCATACCAATTAGAGCCAGCGTCAATCGTTTCAAAAGTCAGTATGTCTATACCACTACTTGTTAGAGTAGGTGTAGTACCACCAGCAAACTTAACACTTGCGTGCCAAGGGTCTGATACTGTTCCACCATTCGTTAATATTAATTTAAACTTACCATAGATTCCAGAAGTAGGTGGGTTGCTTATAGTAAATGCACCACCACTTGCTAGGATAGCAGTAACTACATTTCCCAGTGCAAAGTTAATTGCAGTTGATGTACTTACTGTACCTACAGCATTAACAATCTCTGTTTGTTTCTTTGTCTTTAAATTAGTTGTTGTACCCACAGCATCTGCGGTAACTGTTCTTGATGCCTCTACTGTTCCCAGTGTTGGTACATCATTATAGTTTAGCTCTGTTGTTGTACCAGTATAGCCATCTATTGTATTTAATTCTGTGTGGGTAGCTGTGACAGCACCCGTAATGTTTGGGAAGGTTACCTTGACCGCAGACTTAACCATCCTAATGTGGTCATCGCCTTGACTCCTTGCGTCTGTTCCTGTGGGGTTAGTTGCTACTAATCCGTCTATGTAAGTTGTTGATTCTAATGCCATATTATTTTCCTTTTGCTAGTTGAGCCCCAAAATAGAACTCTATAATCATTGTAGCCCATCCAAAGATTTCATCCATTTTCAATACTGAGCCCGCTTGAATGGTTACATACTCTACTATGTCAGGTGAGAATTGAATACCAAAGAAACTAAAGCCTTCTGTTACTGTAGGTATAACTGTTGGAACATCAAAGATTACTGGTGCTACCTGCGTAAATATAATTAAAGCCAATATAACTAGTATGATGACTCTTCGGTTCATAGCTGCCATAGGAGACTCTTTGTCTGCTCTATCTCTAGCTTGGTTGATAGAATCATTTCTTGCTTGTAGATTCTGTATCATTAATTTCTGTTGTTCC
>Ga0307986_10001868_pt1 | contig 15198 bp, 18 predicted proteins | sample EllFjometageno82_FD_203170 | JGI IMG/M metagenome (GOLD analysis project Ga0307986, IMG submission 203170) | Marine microbial communities from Ellis Fjord, Antarctic Ocean - #82 | ecosystem: Environmental > Aquatic > Marine > Unclassified | place: Southern Ocean | collected 2014-10-09
CCAATACTTGAACTTCATAACGTCTTTGAAAAATAATTCCACTGTTACCTCGACCCTGTCCTTCTCCCTTAATAACTTTGGGTGACTTCCATTCTATATGCAACTGAATAGAGCCGTGTTCATTAATCGTTTCAATACTCCCCGCTTTAGGTTTTACAGTCATTGATTTGTCATAATTAAGCGTCCAAATTACTTTTCCTTTAGTTTTTTCCTGTCTCCATTTTGAAAAATCAGTACCGTCAAACAATACAACAGCATCACTTGGGGGTGCATTTAAAACACCAGGAGTTACTTTTTTTGGTTCAGGATTCCAAAGCTCAGTTTCTTCAGGTTTTTGATTCTGAGCCAACAGGAGTTGGCTAAATAAAACACAAGTAATTAGTTTTCTCATAAATCTTTTATTTTTTAAAATCAGGTAAATTATATCCGTTATGATATGCGTTTGTAAAATAGCTTCTATTAATACTTTCATTAGTAAACTTCCCTTTATTAGAATCCCAAAAAAGCTTTTCACCTGATCTATAAGAAATATTTCCCATTTGCGCCACTTTAGCTACATGAGCACCTTCCTGAATAGAGCAATTCACCAACGAAGGATCATTTGAACGAATAGATTCAATTAAATTATAAGTATGATTATCCAAGCCATTATCTGAGGGCTTAACAAGTGGCTTAGTAACTTTATTTTTACTTTGTCTTTCTTCGATAACTTCCCATCCTCCCCGATTTAAAATTAGTGTCGCATTATTACCAATAAAGGCAATCCCGTGATCCCGACCATGGGAGCCATTATCAATTCCCATGGCAGAATCCCAAACCAAATTAAAATCATCAAACTCATAAAGAGTAGTTAATGTGTCGGGGGTTTCTTCTGCAAGATTTGGATAAGCAAATTTACCTCCAACACCTACAATTGATTTTGGAAGAGAACTTTTCATTCCTAAAAAAGTATAATCTAAAAGATGTACACCCCAATCTGTCATTAATCCACCTGCATAATCCCAAGACCATCGAAAATGAAAATGAAATCTACTTGAATTAAAAGGTCGAATAGGTGCAGGGCCTAGCACTCCAGTTGCGATATAGTTTACTGCATCTTGAAAATGCTGTTGACTTCTTTGCCATTGACCTACCTGTACAACATTTTTATAACGCTCTTGCGCAGCTACCATAGCAATACATTCACCAATTAAATTTCCTATAGGTTTTTCTACATAAACATGTTTACCTGCCTCTGAGGCATGAATCATCATAAGGGGGTGCCAATTCGAATGCTATCATTGGCCCCAATAATTTTTGAATAATTAGTAATAGAAGAAAATGAAGGCGATACAAGACCTACACTTGCTAATAATGCTGATTTTTTGATGAATACTTTACGTTTCATTTGGAGTTATTTATTTAAATCCTTCCTAATTTACTTAAAATTATTTAAATTTTAAGTAAACCATAAAGATCATATTTAGCATTAATTATTCCATTCAATATAATTTTATATATTTCATAAAAAATAGACTTTATGGAAAATATGATGGAATATTTTCAAACAATACCTTCTTGGCATCGGAGTCTAATCTTGGTAGGAGGGTTAGTATTTTTTTGGCTAATTGAAGGGGGGCTTCCATTATTTAATTTTGAATATAAAAAATGGAAGCATGCATTCCCCAATTTATTTTTTACAGGAACTACGATAATTATTAATTTTTTATTGGCCTTTTTATTATTAAATACATCTGATTGGGTGGTAGCAAATCAATTTGGAATAATTTACTGGTTACCTGAAATACCTTTATGGCTAAATATACTTATTGGGCTTTTGCTTTTAGACCTATTAGGCGCATATTTACCTCACTTGACAGAACATAAGATAAAGCCCTTGTGGATGATTCATTTAGTGCATCACAGCGATCATAAAGTTGATACAACTACTGCAAACAGACATCATCCTCTTGAAAGTTTGATTCGCTTTACTTTTACATTATTTGGAGTGTTTATTATTGGAGCTAATATTGGTCTTGTAATGTTTTATCAAGCATTATCTCTTTTTTCAACACAATTTAACCATGCCAACATAAGACTTCCCAAAAGATTCGATTACTTTTTAAGTTATTTCATAGTATCTCCCGATATGCACAAAACACATCATCATTATCGTTTACCCTATACGGATTCAAATTATGGAAATATATTTTCTTTTTGGGATCGCCTTTTTGGCACTTATATGTATTTTGATAGAGAAGAATTAGTTTATGGAGTAGATGTTTTTTTTGATGAAAAAGCCAATGGAAAAATAGGCAAACTTCTAAAACAGCCTTTTCAAACCTATTCAAAACCAACGCTTACTCCGAGAAAAAATTAAGAAAAAACACTTACTAGTTCAGAAAGAGGATATGTGATTTGTCTTCCACTTTCCATATCTTTTAACACAAATTTTTGCGCAGCTACTTCATCTGATCCTATCATGACTACTTTATTAATTCCCTTTTGATTGGCATAACCTAATTGTTTTTTAAGTTTGGCTTCAGAAGGATATAATTCAGATGGAATGTTTTTATTTCGTAATTGAGAAACACATGAATATGCCAATTCAACTGACCCTTTACCGAAATTAACAAAAAGTACTTTAGTTTTTGTGAGTAAAGCTTTTGGAAAAAGATTCAATGCCTCCATAACCAAATAAATCCGTTCAAAACCAAAAGAAACACCGATACCACTCATGTTTTTTAAACCGAAGGTCTCGGTTAAGTTATCGTAACGTCCCCCTCCTCCTATAGAGCCCATTTTAACGCCTTTTGGAGCACTGACTTCCACAATCATTCCTGTATAATAATGCAGTCCTCTCGCTAAGGTTAAATCAAAATCAATTACTATAGTTTTTAACGGATTTGAATCCAGTTGTTTTAAGATAAATTCTAATTCATTAATCCCTTCAATACCCTCACTTTGTGAAGCTAAAAGATTTTTCAGTTTTTTTAATTGGTCAAAAGATTTTCCGCTAAGATTAATCAATTCATTTAAAACCTCAAGAGATGATTCAGAAAAGCCCTTTTCTTTCAACTCCAAGAAAATTCCTTCTTTTCCGACTTTATCCAATTTGTCAAGTGCAATAGTAAAATCGACTAAACGCTCTTCAGCTCCAAGAAGCTCTGCAATACCAGATATTATTTTTCGGTGATTAACTTTCAGACGAACTCCTTCAATTTTAAGATTAAAAAAAGCATAATCATAAAGTGATAACACCTCAATTTCTTGCCACAAAGAACGATCTCCTACAATATCAGCATCACACTGATAAAACTCCTGAAACCTACCGTATTGAGGACGATCTGCACGCCAAACAGGCTGTATTTGATATCGTCTAAAAGGAAATGTTAACTCATTTTGATGCTGAGCTACATAACGTGCAAAAGGCACAGTTAAGTCATAGCGTAATGCCTTTTCAGTAAGCGATCTAGCAAATTTTTGCAAAAAACCTTTATCCAGTGAATCAATATCAGCTTTTTTTATTTTTTCTCCAGAGTTTAAAATCTTAAATAAAAGGCGATCTCCTTCTTCACCATATACTCCTGAAAGAGTCTCTATCCTCTCAAATGATGGGGTTTCAATAGGTTCAAATCCAAAGTATTCAAAAGTGTTTTGTAAAATAGATTTAATGTAATTTCTTCGTGCAATTTCAATTGCAGAAAAATCTCTAGTGCCTTTTAATGTTAATGGTTTAATTGCCATGTTAGATATTGAAGTACAAATATCTTCTATTTTATCGAATTGGAAAAATAACTTTTTAGTCCTTCGTATCGAATGCCATTAGAAAGCAAAGCTCCTTTTAATAAATAAGAATAAATAAATTCATTTCTAGATGGCTCATAGATTTTGGAATCTCTATATAAGCTAACATAATCCGTTTTTATATTATTTAACATCCATTGAAAACCTTCTTGAATTAATAAATTACATGAGTCACTATTGACTTTTACGACTATAACATCCACATTTGCTTCACCTGCATGAAATAAAAATAATTGATTATTTGTTGTAAAATCTAAATACGAACATTGTTGGATTATTTTTTCCCAAACTAAGTCACTAAAATTATCCAAAAGTGTGTCTACAGAATTTGGTATATTTTGTTTTATATCACCCCATTTTTTTTTGTCAATACCATTACTGGCGAGAAAAATCGAAAATTCTTCATGCATTTCATGAAACTGTTCTTCGTTAAGGCGATGATACTTCATTATTTAAAAAAGAGATAAAAAAAAACCCACATAAATGTGGGCTAAATTTTTTATTTTGCTTTAGAGTCAGGAACAATCTCAAATGGCAAAGCAAAACTCACTTCACGATGTAATCGAATCGTAGCTTCATATTTACCCAAACGTTTTATCGTTTTTCCTGGAAGCGAAATCTGATTTTTATCAATCTTGGTGGTTTTTCCACTAATAGCTGAAGCAATGTCAGCATTAGAAACGGAGCCAAATAATTTGTCTCCAGAACCTACTTTTGAAGTGATTTTAATTTTAAGAGCTTTTATTTCTTCTGCTCTTGATTGAGCTGCATCAATGATTGATTTTTCTTTAAAAGCACGTTGCTTTATATTTTCGGCAAGTACTTTTCGAGCTGGAATAGTAGCCATAGCCGCCTGTCCTTGAGGGATTAAAAAATTTCGGCCGTAACCATTTTTAACACTCACTATTTCGTCTTTAAATCCAAGATTTTGGACGTCTTTCTTTAATATTAATTCCATAATAAGTGTTTTGTTATTTTAACATATCAGCTACATAAGGCATTATAGCCAAATGACGTGCTCTTTTAACAGCAATAGAAACTTTACGTTGATACTTCAAAGAAGTACCTGTCAATCTTCTTGGTAAAATTTTACCCTGCTCGTTTACAAACTTAATTAAGAAATCTGAATCTTTATAATCAACATACTTAATTCCTGTGCGCTTAAAGCGACAGTATTTTTTTTGAATAGTAGTGTCAATATTTAACGGGGTTAAATAGCGAATTTCACCTTCTTTTTTTCCTGAATTTTGTTCTTCTATCTTAGACATTGTTTATGCTTTTGATTTTGCTTTATTCTTTTTTCTTCTTTTTTCGGCCCAAGCTAATGAGTGCTTGTCAAGTTTGACAGTTAGGTAACGCATAACACGTTCGTCACGGCGAAATTCAACCTCTAAAGCTGATACAGCTTCGTTTGGTGCAGCATATTCAAAAAGATGGTAGAAACCACTCTTCTTATTTTCAATCGGATAGGCTAGCTTTTTAAGACCCCAGTTTTCCTGGCTTGTAAAGGAGCCTTCCTGTGTCTTAATAAAATCTACATACTTTTGAACTGCTTCCTCAATCTGACTTTCAGAGAGAACGGGATTTAAAATGAAAACAGTTTCGTAATGATTCATATTATCTTAATTTTGGATGGCAAAAATAGTCTAATAAGTACAGTATTCCTAAAAAATAAAGCTTTTAAATGATTTACAATGCAAAATATTTATTATCACACCCATTAGCTTTATTTTTATTGATCCGAATATAATTCAGTAAATAAATTCATTACAAATTTAAAAGAATTTTAATTTAGTAAAAGCAAGTCTTAAAAAGACTAATTTATTCTTTATATAAAAGAATTAGTATGGATCAACATCAAAATTTACACGAGTTGATCTAAAAACAGATATAGCCTGAAAACTTTTATAACTTCTTTTTAATAGTTTTTTTAACTCTATTGGGGTTAACTTTTCATCTATTTTAATCATCAACTGCTTCTGATATAGATTTCTTACCCTAGAAACCGCTGGAAAAACAGGACCTAAAAGGGACCCCTTGTATGATTGCTTAATGACATTGTAAAACCAGTCTGATGCCATATTAACAGTTTCAAACTGACGACTTTTAAAAGTGATTCTTATCATCCGATAGTATGGAGGATAGCGGTATTGACGACGTTCTTTTTTCTGATTATCATAAAAACTTTCGTAGTCGTGATCAATGACTTGTCTTAAAACAGGATGATTAGGTTGATATGTTTGAATTAAAACTTTACCTATTTCGTCAGATCTTCCAGATCGTCCAGCAACTTGAGACAACATTTGATAGCTCCGCTCATGCGCTCTAAAATCTGGAAAGTTTAATACATGATCAGCATTAATTACTCCTACAAGCAATACATTTTTAAAATCTAGGCCTTTAACCACCATTTGAGTTCCTACTAGAATCTGAATCTCTTCTTTAATAAAAGATTCAATCAAATTATCAAAATCCCATTTTCCTCGAGTACTATCCCAGTCCATTCTAGCTACAGTATTAGATGGAAAAAATGTTTTTATTTGTTCTTCTATTTGTTGAGTACCTACTCCTTTTGTAGTTATTGTCGGCATACCACATGCATGACATTGTTCAGGCATAGGAATATTGTATCCACAATAATGACAACGCAACTGATTCTTTATTTGATGATAAGTTAATGAGACATCACATTGAGTACATTGGGGAGAATGTCCACAGCTCGTACATTCAGAAATAGGAGCATAACCTCTTCTATTTTGAAATAAAATCACCTGCTTACCAAGCTCTAATGTGTTCCTTATAGCTTCAATTAATGAAAAAGAAAACATCCCTTTCATTGTTTTTTTACGGTGAGCTTCTTTCAAATTAACCAACTCAATTTTAGGAAGTGCCACTCCTCCAAAACGTTCTGTTAACTTTACCCAGCCATATTTACCATTTCTAACATTTTCTGCAGTTTCTAAAGAAGGGGTTGCACTTCCCAAAAGAACTTTTGCGCTCATTTTTTTGGCTAAAAAGATAGCACTGTCTCTTGCTTGATAACGAGGCGCTGGATCAAACTGTTTATAAGAATTTTCATGCTCCTCATCCACTATCACAAGTCCTAGGTTTTGGAAAGGCAAAAGAACTGCAGAACGAGCACCTACAATGATTTGACCGTTTATGCTTCTCTTTAAAACTTTTCGCCAAACCTCTGTTCGTTCATGAATCGAATACTTAGAGTGATAAACTGAAACCTGATCACCAAAACGAGCAGCTAATCGATTTACAATTTGAGACGTTAAAGATATTTCAGGCAAAAGATAGAGCACCTGATTTCCTTTGTCAATTTGAGCTTCAATTAATTTGATATAAACTTCTGTTTTTCCAGAAGCTGTTACTCCTTCAAGAAGAACTACATCTTTTTGAGTAAAAGAAGTTGTGATTTCAGTTAATGCAGATTTTTGAGGATTAGAAAGTTCTTTGGGTTGAATGTTTTCTTTTTGTTGACGAATTAACAAACGATTTTCTTCCTGAAAATTCTCTTCTAAAACTGATTTATCTATTAATGCTTTAAGGTGACCACTACTAGCACCCGTGTTTGTCTTAAGCTGAGTTACTTTATGCCAAGTATCATAGGATGCTCCGCCTGATAACATACCCATTAAAACCATTAATTGTTTTGGGGCATTTTTTAACGAATCAAAAAGCTTTTGTAATTTAAATTCTTTTTGAAAAGCTTTTGAAAGCCTGACATAACGAACTCTTTTAGGTTTGAATTTTTCTTCTAACTTTTGATAAATTTTAGCTACTTCTTTTTGAAGCATATCTAAAACCAGTGGCATAACCTTTTTTTGATCGGTAATCTGACTAATTTCATCAAGTGTTAAGGATTGATTCTGAAGTGCTTCATAAACAAGAAATTGTTGATCCGAGAGAGTTTTCAGCTTTTCTTCAGCTACATCACATTTTACTAATAAAGTTTGACTTTCTATGAGTAATGCTGCAGGTAAACAAGCACGCATAATTTCGCCTAGCGTACACATATAATAACTTGACATCCAATTCCAAAATTCAAATTGTACTTTTGTTACTGAGGGCTCTTGGTCAAGAATTAAAACTATTGGCTTAGGGTCATAAGTCTGAGGAGATATTTGGTGAACTTTTGTAACAATGGCAGTATAAATTTTTTGTTTCCCAAAAGAAACCGCAACCCTAAATCCTGGTGCCAAATTTACTGCTTGTGCCTTGTTTATTGAGTAAGTATATGCCTTAGGAAGTGCTAAGGGAAGTAATACATCTATAAACTCATGAACTTCAATATCTTCAATCTCCATGTGGAATTACCTTTGGTTCTCTTTTAAAACGAGTTAAAGTGGCATTTAACTCAAAACCTAATAAAAGAATATTCGAGTTTATCCAGATGTATAAAAGAAAAATTAATAATGCTCCTATTGAACCGTATAATTGATTGTAGGTGGAAAAATTTTCAATATAAATTCCAAAAAAATAGGTTGTTAAAAAAAATAATAAGGTAGTCATTAATGATCCTGGTGAGAAAAAACGAATTTTACGACCCTCAATTGTTCCGAAATAATAAAGTATACTAATTATGAGATAAATGAATAAACCAAAAAAGGCAAATTGACCCATTCGGGTTAATTTAATCTCAGATGGAATAAGCGCTCCCAAATTATTTAAAATAAAAAATTCAAAATAAAAAATAATAATAACGGCAAAAAGGGACAAAAAAGCCAAAAGCACACTAACTCCTAATGAAAGTAAATATTGACGGAAAAAATTTCGTGAAAAATTAACATGATATGATACCTCAAAACTTCCAAATATAGCAGATACACCATTAGCAGAAAGAAAAACAGAAAGCATAAAAACAGAAGACAAAAGCCCTCCTCTTGGTTTATTTCTTATGTCTTCAAAAATATCGGTAAAAAAAATCTGTGTTTCAGAAGGAAGAAATAACTCTATATAACGTAAAAAAATATCGTCAAAATTTTCTATTCTGACAAATGGAATCATGTCGACAAATGGAATCAAATTAAGGATAAAAAGTAAAAAAGGAAATAGAGCCATGAAAAAGCTAAATGAAATACTTCCAGCACGATAAGATAAAGCTCCTTTTACAATTCCAATAACATACATCTCAAGCAAGTCAAATATTGAAAATCCACTAAAACCGGGAAGCTTAATGGCTTTTAAAAAAACAACAATTTGTTTAACGACGGGAAATTGTAACAATTTTGACATTAGGTCAAATTTAATCAATTACAAAGATAATGTGCTAAATGATTTGTAGATATAAATTATCGAAAAAAATCCTCAGTCTTTGTACCTTTACTTGATGGAAATACAATTGCTTTGTGTTGGGAAAACTGATCGTTCCTTTTGGCATGATGCAGTAGAAGAATATGAAAAGCGTCTTAGGCATTATATTAAATTTTCCATTCTATATCTTCCTGATGCTAAATCTTATAAAAAAGCACCCCCAAAACAAATAAAAGAAGATGAGGCTAAACTCATATTACAAAAAATAAAAAATGAAAATATTGTAATTCTTTTAGATGAAAAAGGGAAATCATTTACCTCTGTTCGCTTTTCAAAAGAAGTTGAACATTACATGGTTTCAGGAACTAAAAAAATCATTTTTATTTCTGGAGGAGCCTATGGTTTTAGTGATGTTTTATATGAAAAATTTCCGAAAAAGATGTGTTTATCAAGTATGACTTTTTCTCATCAAATGGTTCGCCTTTTCTTTTGTGAACAACTATACAGAGCATTTACCATCATTAATAATCACCCATATCACAATAATTAATGAAATTATTATTTGCAACTCACAATCAGAATAAAGTAGCCGAATTAAACAGGCTCGTTCCTAGCTATATTAATTTATTCAGTTTAACGGACATCAACTGCAATCAAGAAATTAAAGAAACCGGAAAAACTCTTGAAGAAAACGCTAAAATTAAAGCTGATTTTATAAAATATAAATATGGTTTAGATTGTTTTGCTGATGATTCGGGTCTTGAGATTGAAGCTTTAAATGGTGCACCAGGTGTTTATTCTGCCCGATATGCTGGAGAAGAAAAAAATAATGACTCTAATATTCAGAAAATTTGGACTGAACTAGAAAAAAAAAATACTAGTGCTTGTTTTCGTTCTATTTTTTACGCTCACTTAGGAAGCAAAACATATTGTTTTGAAGGTCGTGTAGATGGAAATATTATTTTTAAGAAAAAAGGGAAAGGTGGTTTTGGTTATGATCCTATATTTATTCCTGTTGGATATGATAAAACTTTTGCCGAATTGGGTGATATAATTAAAAATAAAATAAGTCACAGAGCAAAAGCTACTCAAAGTCTTTTAGATACACTTTCAAGATTGTAAATATTATTTTTTATTGGCAGCTAGACATTACATGATTTTTATCTAAATTTATAGCCATGAGAAAGGTTTGTGTAGCATTTATTTTATTTTTATTTAATCAAAGTTTTGGACAAGAAACTTTCACAGCAGTAGTTGAAAATGAAACCACAGGCTTAGCTATGCCTAGTATACATATTCTAAATCTAACCCAAGTAGTTGGAACCATAACCAATCAGAGAGGGGAATTTGAAATTGTGGCAAAAGCTAACGACACCTTATACTTTTCTTATCTTGGTTATAAACCTCTTAAAATAGCCTTAACTAATGATATGATTAAATTTGGTAATTCAAAATTTAAAATGACTGAATTAGCACTTGCTCTTGAAGAAATTGTAGTTCGTGCATATCAACTTACAGGGTATTTGGATGTAGATGTTCGTAATGCTCCAATCAACACTGTTAAACGATATAGTATTTCAGGACTTCCCAATCTTGGATATGAATCAGGTTCACGAAATCCAAGTAAATTTTCGAAAGTGGTTGGAAACGCTTTCAATCCAGCAGATTTTTTACATAATATTTTTGGTAAAAATCCAATTCAGATGCGAAAGCTCAAAAAAATGAGGAGAGATGATGAAATCAAAAACTTACTTGCTTCTAAATTTGACAGACAGGTTTTAAAACAAATTTTAGGTTTAAAAAGAATCGACATTGATGAGATACTAAGAAACTGTAGCTATTCAGATGCATTTATGACCGAGGCTAATGATCTACAAATTCTTGAAGCTATCAGTTCATGCTATGAAGAATATCGTGTTTTACAGTTATAATTAAATTATTTTAACCTTAAAAATGTTTTAAATAACATAGCGCATACAAGAAAATTGATTAAAATCTTTAAATTTTATTACTGTAAAACTCAAAATTAGACGGATAATTACCGAGAATTAAATTTATCCTGTTAGCTTTTCAAATAGAGTCCTTAATTTATTTCAAAAAAATATTCAAATTGCATTAATTTGAATATTTTTTATTAGAAGGATTTCTTAAATAATTTAGAGCTGTTTTTGAAAATTATTTTCTCATAATCTTTTTTTCAACGTATCTTTACGAAATAAAATAAAACATCATGTTGCTCACTGCACTGAACGCGATATCTCCTATTGATGGACGCTACCGATCGAAAACAAAATGTCTTTCATCTTATTTTTCTGAAGAAGCATTAATTAAGTTCCGTGTTAAAGTTGAAATAGAATATTTTATAGCTCTGTGTGAATTACCACTTCCTCAATTAGCAGATTTCAAACCTTCTTTGTTTGAAGAGCTCAGAAGTATCTATCAGCATTTTTCTAATGACGATGCTATAGAAATCAAAGAAATTGAAAGCACGACTAATCACGACGTAAAAGCAGTTGAGTATTTCATAAAAAAAGAATTTGATAAATTAGAACTTCAGTCTTTTAAGGAATTTATCCACTTTGGATTGACTTCTCAGGATATTAACAATACAGCCATTCCCTTATCTATCAAAAAAGCTGTATACGAAGTTTACATTCCTTTATTAAATGAGGTGTTAGATCAATTAAAAGAGATGGTAGCTGATTTTAAAGACATTCCGCTTTTAGCAAGAACACACGGACAACCTGCGTCTCCTACTCGTCTTGGGAAAGAAATTGATGTCTTTGTAAAGCGAATAGAGTCTCAACTCAAAATGTTAAAACAACTTCCCTACGGAGCGAAATTTTCAGGAGCAACAGGAAATTTCAATGCCCATCATGTAGCATTTCCAGAGATAGATTGGAAAAGTTTTGGAACTCACTTTGTTGAAAAAACATTAGGATTGAATTATTCATTCCCAACAACTCAAATCGAACATTATGATTCTTTTGCTGCATTGTGTGATAATCTAAAACGAATCAATACTATTTTTATTGATCTAAATCGAGATTTATGGCAATACATCTCAATGGATTATTTTAAACAAAAAATTAACGAAAATGAGGTAGGATCTTCTGCAATGCCTCATAAAGTAAATCCTATTGACTTTGAAAACTCAGAGGGTAACTTAGGAATTGCAAATGCTATTTTTGAATTCTTATCATCTAAACTTCCAATTTCAAGATTGCAACGTGATTTGACTGACAGTACAGTACTTCGAAATGTAGGTGTTCCATTTGGTCATACACTCATCGGATTTAAATCTACTCAAAAAGGATTAAGTAAATTACTTGTAAATAAAACTAAAATCGAAGATGATCTTAATTCAAATTGGACCATTGTTGCTGAGGCTATTCAAACAGTACTAAGAAAAGAAGGCTATTCCAACCCATATGAAGCTTTAAAAGAGCTTACTAGAACCAATACAACAATTAATCGAGAAGCAATACAACAGTTTATCGAAAATCTTGAAATAAAAGATGATTTAAAGTCTAAGCTCAAAACAATTACTCCTTTTAATTACACAGGAATTTAATCATCCTTAGACTATTGTAAATCAATATCTTTAAAAACATTTCCTAACGAACCAAGCGTAAATTTAAATTGATCCTCAAATTTAACAGGATCAATTTTTTCAACAAGTCCAATTAAAGATGTAGGACTAATTTTTGATCCTAAAATTCTTAAAACAACAAAGCCTATTTCATCAGAGCTAAAAAAAACAATCCCTTCTTTAATTTTATCCATTTCTCCTTCAAAAAGAAGACGACCCTGTGCCTTTTTAAAAATCTTAAAATCCATCAAATTCTGATATCTATTTTGGGAAAGAATATTTTCAACAACAGCTAATTCATTTTTAAAAATTTCGTTTTGATTTTCTTTTACGCGATAAAATAAAAGATTAAATTTTTCTACACTAGAAATTGCTTTTTGATCTTCAGCTGTTAATTTTTGATTAAAAACATTGTTAAATTGAAATGGAACATTTATAATTAGAAATGAAGGATCTTCCAATTTCTCCACATAATAAGATTGAATACTAGCATCTTGATTACAAGAAAAAAAGAAAAACCCTGCAATTATTAAAAACCAATACGTGTCAATCTTTTTCATAGATTTTTTTTGATTATAGACTTTAAAAACTAAAACAAATTTTTATTCTTAATATTATAAGGGTTTTATCTTTTGGACTTTCTTAAGCTGATTTCCACCAGGAAGATTCATTTTTTCTGTTAATTTAGAAATTTGATTCAAATCAATATCTCCCTCTATTAGTAATAAAACAGATTCTATTGCTATTCCTTTAAATTTTAGTTTAGCATTCTTGTTTTCTAATTTTCGCTCATTTACATACATTAATAATTGTTCAACATGATCATCGTCTTTTCCGTTTTTTACATAAAAGCTAGCATCAACATCTTGATCTTTGACACTCATTAATTCTTCCAAACCTCTATTATTGACTTCTTGATTGACCCAGTTGAACATATCGCTACTAATATCCTTATTAGAAGAAACTAAAACTTTAAAATTATTGATACTAGTTACCATCTCAATAAATTCTCGAGCTTCAGGGTCATCAACACTCATAGACATTTTTCCGAGCATTTTAAACATTTTAGGGCTTATTGAAACTAAAGTAACATCATCATTATTTGCATAGCTCTCAAATATTGATTGCCCATAAATCGTTAAGGTTGATAAAAATAGAATGAATGATAAAATATTTTTTTTCATAATAATTATTTAATAATTTTTTGAGTAGTCTGATCTAAGTAATCGAGATAAGCGATTTTTTGAGTTCCTTTATTGAGGTTTATTGATAGTTTTTTCATGCTTTCTTTAAATTGATGAAAAGCAAATTCCATTTCTTCTTGTGATACTTCAGGTCCTTTATCTTTATTATTAATCTTTGTAGCAAATTGAATTGAAATAATTAAAGTTACCATTGCTGCAGCAATCATCCAAGGGCGAATCAAAGATTTGTGTTTTGAATATTGAACTGGAAAAGCCTCTAAACTAACTTTATTATAATATCCAAAAAAAACACGATGTGGCTCCCATTTTAAGGGTAAATCTTGAGTTGAAGTAAAGTAAAGTCGCAAAATTCTCTCTTGAGAAATAGATGTTTTTCCCTCAAAATAGCTGTCCAGTAGTTTTTTAATTTTTTTAGATTCCATGGTTTTGTATTTCTAAAAATTGATTTTTTAATTTTTTTCTAATCCTTGATAAATAAACTCTTATGGTCCCTTCGGGTAAATTTAAAATTTTTGCAATTTGATCAAATTCATATTGTTCGATTTCCCTTAACTGAATAATCATTCGTTCTTTTTCAGGTAATTGATCTATTAGTTTAGAAACCCAATCCATTTCATCAGTTACCTCTATCTTTTTTTGTAATGAAATTGTTTTAGGAGCTGCTATTCGCTCATCAAGAGAAACAACTTTAGCTTGTTTTGATTTTAAACGATCTAAGCAATAATTTTTTGCAATAATCATTGAGTAGGCTTCAATACTATCAAGTTTACTTAACCTTTCCTCATCCATCTCCCACAATTTTAAAATCACTTCCTGAGTAGCATCTTCTGCCTCTTCGTTTGAAACTAAAAAACGTTTGGTAAGTCTAAACACTTTATCCCGTATACCTAGAATTTGATTTAAAAAGGGTTTTTGAATACTCAACTGCACTTTTATATTTCTTACTTATTAATTATGACGAATGTAATTTCTTTTTGTAACAGATATTATTTAATTTAGTGATAAATTAGTTAAATTCAATAACTTTGAGATTAATTTGGCTGAAGGTTTAAACCATGAAACATTATATTTCAAAATACACAACTTGCTTCCTAGTTCTATTATTTATTGGAATAGGGTTTCTAAGCTGTAAGAAAGATCCTGTTGGCTTGGAGGAGAGTCCGAGCTCATCTAATAATGATACTGACGATATTGCTATCAGTTTAGATGGTGATTTGCAAATCAGCGACTTTGTTTGGGAAGGCTTAAATAATTATTATTATTGGCAAGAAGAAGTAACTAATCTAGCAGACGAAAAGGCAGAAGATATTAAAGCCTATGCTCAGTTTATTAATAAAAATGCAGAGCCTGAAA
>Ga0307986_10001869_pt1 | contig 15195 bp, 16 predicted proteins | sample EllFjometageno82_FD_203170 | JGI IMG/M metagenome (GOLD analysis project Ga0307986, IMG submission 203170) | Marine microbial communities from Ellis Fjord, Antarctic Ocean - #82 | ecosystem: Environmental > Aquatic > Marine > Unclassified | place: Southern Ocean | collected 2014-10-09
TAAAGAAGTTAACAAAAATATATTCTGAAATTCTTAAAAATTACTTTTAATGATTGGCATTAAAGCAAATATCCCAAAAGAATTGAGTGATATTAATGATAAATTAAAAGCCATTTATCACTCCAAAATACAGTTTGTTTTTTTATTTTTAAAAATAGAGAACAGCGTAATGAGTGTGTAGAAAGAACCAAAGGAATACTAAAAGTAGAACAAGAAACTGTTTATCAAAAATATTTATCTTAAATGAAAACTGGCTTAATAACTTCTGATACTTATCAAAAGCACAATACAGGTGATGGACATCCAGAAAAAATTGATAGAGTTACAGCCGTTATTGATAATTTTAAAAGGCTAAATAATAAAAGTTTAATTTGGAAAAAACCTTCAAAATTTGACAGGTCACTTTTAGAAATAACTCATAATTCTGATTATATAAATTTTGTAGAAAGGTCTTTTCCAAAGAAAGGATTATCTTTTTTAGATGGAGATACAATTGTCTCTCCAGGAAGTAAGGAGGCTACTTCAGATGCCGTAGGATCAATCATTACAGCTATTGATGGAGTTCAAAATAATGAGTTTAAAAATGCTTTTTGTGCCGTTCGACCTCCAGGACACCATGCGGAAAAAAATAAAGCTATGGGTTTTTGTATTTATAACAATGTAGCTGTTGGAGCTAATTACCTAGTAGATAAATATAAACTTAATAAAATTGCAATCATTGATTTCGACGTCCATCATGGAAACGGAACTCAAGATATTTTCTATGATAATGAGAAAGTTTTATACATTTCAACTCATCAATTTCCCTACTACCCTGGGTCTGGTAAAGAACAAGAAAAAGGTAAACATAATAATATATTAAATATTCCTCTGCCTGCTGGTACGACCTCTGAAGAATATTTAAGTGCTTATGAATATGTACTAAAAAAAATAACTGAATTTAAACCTGAATTTATATTGCTCTCAGCAGGTTTTGATGCCCATAAGGATGATCCACTAGCCCAATTTCAACTAGAGAGTAAAGATTTTTATGAAATCACCAAAAGAACTTTAGAGTTATCTAAATTATATTGTGATGGAAAAGTGGTCTCTATCCTAGAGGGTGGCTATGATCTTTTAGCACTACAAGAGAGTAGCGAGATGCACGTTAAAGCTTTAATAGAATTTGATTGATAATTTCTCAATAGACATTAAAGAACTCACAATGAAACTTTATAAAATTAAAAAATCTAACATCGATAAAAAAGGTCGTGGCCTTTATGCTGCAAAAGATATTCAAGAAGGTGCTAGAATTATCGACTATGTTGGTAAAATTATTACAAAAAAACAAACAGAAGAAACTGAAAAATTTGATAATGCAAAACCTATCTACTTATTTAATTTAAATAAGAAATATGACATGGATGGAGATGTTTCATGGAACCCTGCACGTTTAATAAATCACTCTTGTTCTAATAACTGTGATTATAATGGAACTGGCTTAAAGTTATGGGTGATTGCTATAAAAGATATTAAAAAAGGTGAAGAGTTAACTGCTGATTATGGGTTTGGTTATGATGAAGACTATAAACAATTCCCATGTAAATGTAGTTCTAAAAACTGTTGTGGCTATATTGTTCGTTCTGAATCAAGATGGAGAATTAATAAAAAATTCAGTATTGGACAACAAAAACTTAATAAATAACTTTCTCTAAAAACAACCCTTCTGCTGGTGCAGGGGGAGCACAAAGTATTCTTTTTTTTGATTTAGTAATTGAATTAAACTTTTTTAAATCCCATTTTTTTTCAGCTAGATATTTTAAACAACCAACCATTGATCTAACTTGTTGTTGTAAAAATGATTGAGATTGAAGTTGTATTTCAATTCTTCCTTTTATTTTTTTTATTTTAATTGATTTCATAGTTCGAATTGGACTTTTAGCGTTACAACTTGAAGATCTAAATGTAGAAAAATCTCTAGTGCCTAAAAGTTTTTTTGCACCTTTTTTCATTAACTTAATATCTAGCTCTTTAATTATGTGCCACCCTCTTTCTTTTTCTATAGAAGGTCTACTTTGTCGATTAAAAATTATATACTTATAAATCCTTTGTTTGGCAGAAAACCTTGCATGAAAATTTATATTTCTTTTTTTAATATTTATAATTGAAACATGCATATTATTTACAAAATGATTTATTGATTTTAAAAATTTATCTAAGTTTTGAATTTCTTTTTTGCAATCAAAGTGTGCTGACTGCTCAATAGCATGAACCCCTGCATCAGTTCTGCCAGATCCGATTAATGATACTTTTTCTTTTAAAAGTTTAGATAATTTTGTTTGAATTAATTTTTGAATTGATTTTCCTTTAGATTGAATTTGCCAACCAACAAAATTGGTTCCAACATATTCAATTAAAATTTGATATCTATGCATTATTCAAGTTTGAACCTTTTTTAATTTGTGATCCAAGCATGAATTCACCAATGTTTTGTGGTCTTTTTCCTTGTCTTTGAATTTCCAAAACTTTAATTGATTTTTTATTGCCACAACTAATCTCTAAATAGTTATCTAATACCTCTCCAATTTCTCCACTACCAGAAGCTAAGCTTGCCTTTAGGATTTTATATCTTTCACTCTTATAGATAAAAAAAGCACCAGGACTTGGGTATAATCCATTTATTTTACCAATAATATTTTCTGCAGTTTCACTCCATTCTATTTGGCCTTCTGTTTTTTCAATTTTAGCTGCATAGCTTGCTTCATCATGATTTTGTTCTTTAAACTCTGTATTGCCCTCCAAGATCTCATCAACATTATCTAATATTTTTTCTGCTGCTAATGCAGAAAGCTTTTCAGATATTGTTTCTGTATTGTCATCAGTCATAATTTCTATTTTATAAGAATTACAAACTGGTCCAGTATCTAATTTTTCTCCTATCCTCATAATACTGATACCCGTTTCTTTTTCTAAATTCATAATTGATCTTTGAATCGGTGCTGCACCTCTCCATTTTGGAAGGAGTGAGGCATGAATATTAATAAAACCTTCTTTAACTAAACTTAAATATTCTTTAGGAATAATCTGTCCATAGGCAACCACAATTGCTATATCTGCATCCAATCCTTTTAAGTAATTATATTCTTCCTTGTTATTTTTTAATGAACTTGGCGTCCTATATTCTATTTTTAATGTTTCTGAGATTCCCTGAATGGGAGATTTATTAATTTTTTGTCCTCTTTGTGATTTTTGAGGTGGTTGTGTATATACTACTGATACCGAGTAACCATTTTGATATAATGATTTTAATATTGGTACAGCAAAGAATGGCGTACCCATAAAGACAATTTTTTTTAACATACTCTAAAAAATTTCTCTATTAACCTTAATTTTTGAAAGCTTTTTTATAATCATTGATTTTTTTAATTTTGATAAATAATCAATAAACAAAATTCCATCTAAGTGATCCATTTCATGTTGAATGCAAGTTGCTAATAATCCATCTGCTTTTAATAGCTGCTTTTTTCCTTCATAGTCTAAATATTCAACCTCACATGTATTTGGTCTTTCTATTTCTGCAAATTGATCAGGTACTGATAAACATCCTTCTTCATATTTTACTTTTTCTTTATTTCTATTTTTAATAACAGGATTAACAAAATACCTTGGTTCTTTTTTATTTTCGTCTTTACTAATATCCATAACTATAATTCTTTTTGAAATTCCAATTTGAATAGCTGCAAGTCCGATCCCAGGTGCATCATACATAGTGTCAAGCATATCATCCATAAGTTTTTTTTCGTCATCTCCAACCTTTTCAACAGGCTTTGATACTTGTCGCAATAACTTATTTGGTTCAATTAAAATTTTTTTGACTGACATAATTATTGAATATTTTATTATAAATTTTAAACTTTTAAAGGTAGAAATTTAAGAAGCATCTTGTTTCTTAACGGGACTACATTGAGCTGGTTAAGTGTACTAATTATAAAATACATTGTATCATCATCTATATCTTTTAACTCATCTTGCCCTATAACCTCAACTATTCTAAGCATAGCGGTAGCTATATCTCTATTATTAATGAATATTTGAATATCAGTTGGTATTTCTGTTTCATTTATTTCATATAAACTTTTAAATTTTTCTGACACTTTAATGCCATCAGACTTTAAAGCTTCAACTAAAATTACATCTTTTTTTGAAAAAAAATATTTTTTATCCTTTTTTATCTTTTTCAATAAGTCGTTTAGATCTTTACCTATTTTTTTTTGATAGCCCTCTTCTTTAAAATAATTAATCAATTTTGACTGATGTAATACTTTATTATTTATTTTAATATTAATTAATTTAGCCCTATCTTCATCAATATAATTTTCATAAAATCTTTTAAAATTTGCTGGAATATCCTCTTGCTTAAACTTACTTAACAATAATTTTAATTCTGAATCAAAGGCATTTTCTATATTATCATTTTTAAAAGAATTTTTTAAAGCATTAATTAATTGAAGTTTATTTTCAATTTCATTTGTAATTAAGATTCCCTGATAAATTAAAGCTCTTGATTCAATGGCTGATAATACTTTTATAGATTCTTTAATATTTAATAATTGATTAATATTAAATTGAAATCTTTTATAAAGTTCAAATAATTCTTTTTCCACATAGAGTTTTTCATGAGTAGCTTTTTCAATAGTATTAATTTTGTTTATGTTGGTAAGTTCTATATCTTTAATATTATCTAATAAATTTGATGTAGACAAATATTCCCAAATTTGTTTTGATGTAGAATCTTTAGGTTCAAATTTAAACAAGGAATTAGTGCGATGAGATAAATGAAAATCTAAAATTGTATTTTCAGAAATAGTGGTTTCTGCTTTGTCCTCATAACCCATTAAATAATTAATTTTGCTTTCATAAAATTCGTCTTCAAAACCCATCTCTTTTTTTAAATCCATCAATAATTGAGCTTCTTCATTTTTATTATTATTAATCAAACAGTAAATATTAAATTTAGATAAATATTCATCTTTAATAGAATCTTTAATGTTGAAGAATATTTCGCAAGCTTTTTTAATATCTGATTGAGAGAGATAATAATCTACTAGATGCTTTGTAAGTTTTGGGTTTTCATTAATTATTTGATTATCTAATAAGTAATTTTCAATTAATTCATAGTTGGAATTTTTAATAAGCCAACTTGATTTAATTTCTAAAAATTGTTTTCTTGAAATATTTTTTTCTGGAAAATATGCATTAGTTAAAAGTAAAATATCTAAAATTTGTGCAGCATCTTTTGAAAGGTTTATTTTTTTTATTCTTTTAAAGATATTTATAACTTCAGCCCCATTAGAATTAGACCACATATTAATATCTAAACCATTTTCTGCAGGATCATACAAACCTACAATCTTTATTTCCTTTGAAGTTAATGTTTGGCTTTCTTCTATATCTAATTCATTTTTTTTTTTGGACTGCATTTCATAAATATTGCCTTGTGAATCTTTTTTTTCCTCAATATCTATAGATACAGATGCAGATGCAGAAACTTCTTTTGCTGTTTCATTTTCTTTAATACTCCATATATCAATGGGCTCTTGAGATTGAGCAGCAAATTCAAAAATTAAGTAAAATAAGATAACTGATAAATATTTTTTATTTAACAATTTTAAGTTTTTCATTTGGAATAGTTTTTTCAATTTCTTTATTAGGAGATGGAAAATCAATTTTACCCAACAATATTATTGCAACACTAATAATGACCAAAACTAAAGTCATCTTAGCAATAAAGATTTTACTAATGCCGGTGCTTGTATTTTTTGAAAATTGCATATATTCTCTATTAATTTCAAATTAAGACATATTTGTGTTTTTTCAATGAAGAAAGTTTATGAATCTAAATAAAAACCTTGTTTTTTTAGGTATGATGGGGTCTGGTAAATCTTCAATTGGTCATTTAGTTTCAAAAAAATTAGATCTTCCTTTTATTGATATAGATAGTTTAATTGTACAAAATGCAGGAATGAGTATTTCAAGATTATTTGAAGCAAAAGGTGAGGATTATTTTAGAAAATTAGAAGAAAAAATCACGCTTAAAGCTTTAAAAAAAATTAAAAATGTTATTTCTTTAGGTGGTGGTGGATTTATTAATAACAAAATTAGAAAAGAAATTTTAGTCAATCATTTTTCATTTTGGCTTAATTGGGACGAATCAATTTTAATAAAAAGAATTAAGTGTAGTAAAAAAAGGCCCCTGGCATTTAAATCAACAGATCGCGAATTAAAAGCAATAATAAAAAAAAGATCAAAAACATATACAAATGCACAATTTAAAATAAACTGCAATAATCTTACAAAAGCTGAAATAGTAAAAAAAATTATTAAAATTTATGAGCTTAATTAAACTACTAGTAAAAACTGGAGATCAAAAATATCCAATTTTTATTGGAAATAATATTTTAAATAGACTTCATAAAATTTTAAAAGAAAATTTAATTATTTTCAATCAATGCCTTATTATTGCTGATAAAAATGTTCCAAAGAAACTAATAGATAAAGTTTTAAATTCTTTACCCCCAAAAAAAACATCCCTTCATTATTTTAGTGCTAGTGAAAGAAATAAAAATCAAAAAAGTATTGACATTATTTTATCTATCCTCCTCAGTAAAAACTTTAACAGAAATGATTGCATAATTTCTATTGGGGGAGGTATCACTGGAGATGTGTCTGGCTTTGCAGCTAGTATATTTAAAAGAGGTTTAAAATTTATTAATATTCCTACTACTTTATTATCCCAAGTAGATTCTTCGATCGGAGGAAAAACAGGAATAAATAGTAAATATGGTAAAAACTTAATTGGTTCATTTTACCAGCCTAGTTTAGTCATTTCTGATATTAATTTTTTAAAGTCTCTTCCCAAAAGAGAGATTATATGTGGTTACGGAGAAATTTTAAAGCATGCTATAATTGCTGATAGAAAATTTTTTACTTTTTTAAATATTAATGGTCCTAAAATTTTAGATCTTAAAAGCCCTATAATAGAAAAAGTGATTTTTAAAAGCTGTTCTATTAAAAAAAATGTTGTTGAAACTGACGAAAAAGAAATGGGTATAAGAAAGATTTTAAATTTTGGCCACACATTTGCTCATGCTTATGAAGCAACACTTGGATATTCAAGGAAGTTAAATCATGGAGAGGCCGTCATACTAGGAATTAAAACAGCTGCAAAATTTAGCTTATTAAATAAAATTTTAAGTATTAAAGAATTTGATTTAATTGAAAATCATTTAAATAAATTAAATCTCCCAAGAAATATTAATAAATTATTTTCAATAAAAAACCTAAATAAAATTTTATACTTTATAAAAAAAGATAAAAAAAATGATACAAATAAAATAAACTTGGTCTTGCTCAAAAAAATAGGCTCTCCAATTTACAAGCTACAATTTAATGAAAAAAAAATTAATCTCTTTATGAAAAAAGAATTAACTAAGTAATATTTGAATTGAGTGAATGTGTTCTTTTAATTCATGATCTAAAATGCTATATATTTTTTTAGTTGAGGCTATTTTACTTGTTTTAGTAAACTCATCTGCTTTTATTATTAATTTTAAATGAAACTTTCCTTCCTGGTGACCCTTATGATTTTTATGTAAAAAGCTCTTGTCCTCAATTTTAAGATCTTGAATAACAATTTCTGTTTCAAGCTTATTTTTAACAATTGCAATTAATTCATTTATATTCATAAGTATTATTATATAACATGAAAAATATTTGTGACTGGAATAATTGCTTAGAAATTGGTGAATATAAGGCGCCAATTGAAAAAGATAATAGCAAAAGCTACAGACTACTTTGCTTAGCTCACGTTAAAGAATTTAATAAAAATTGGAATTACTTTAAAGGTATGGATGATGAACAGGTATTTGATTTTTTAAAGTCCGATATGACCTGGCACAAACCCACTCAAAGCTTTAGTTCTTCAGATAATTTTTTTAAAGTTCTATGGAACAACACTTTAAAAGATGAGTTTGACAAGACTAAACTTAGAGGTGAATACAATCACATGAATCAATTCAAGTTTGATGCTAATGATATTAAGGCTTTTAGTATTTTGGGTGTTTCAGTTGGTTTAAAATGGGAACAAATACAAGATAAATTCAAAACCCTTGTCAAAAAATTTCACCCTGATATTAATTTGGGTAATAAAGAATATGAAGAAAAACTTAAACTAATTACTTTAGCTTACACACAGCTAAAAAACACTTATAGGGAAAAAATTGACGCCTAATTTAAATATACAGCCAGACATTAAAATCTCTTTAAAGCAAACTTTTGGAATTGATTCTGATATGGAAGTTGATGCATTCTCAAAAAAAAGTGAATACGTACCTGAAATAGATAAAAATTATAAATTTGATAGAGACACTACACTTGCAATCATATCTGGCTTTGCTTTTAATAAGAGGGTTTTGGTTCAGGGATATCATGGAACCGGTAAATCAACACACATTGAACAAATTGCTGCACGATTAAACTGGCCTTGTATCAGAGTAAACTTAGACAGCCATGTAAGCAGAATTGACCTTATTGGAAAAGATGCAATCGTCGTTAAAGATGGGAAGCAAGTTACAGAATTTAAGGAGGGTATCTTGCCTTGGTCTATTCAAAACCCTGTTGCCCTTGTTTTTGACGAATATGATGCTGGAAGACCAGATGTAATGTTTGTTATTCAGAGGGTGCTGGAAGCTGAAGGAAATTTTACTCTTTTAGATAAAAATAAAGTAATAAAACAAAATAAATTTTTTAGATTATTTGCAACTTCTAATACAGTTGGATTGGGTGATACAACAGGCTTATATCATGGCACACAACAAATAAATCAAGGACAAATGGATAGATGGAATATTGTTACATCTTTAAATTACTTAAGTCTTGATAGAGAAATGGAAATTGTTTTAGCAAAAAATAAGAATTTGAATAACCCCAAAGGTAAAGAAAGAGTATCTAATATGATTAAAGTAGCCTCGTTAACTAGAAAAGGTTTTGTAGCAGGAGATATTTCTACAGTTATGAGTCCTCGAACTGTACTACATTGGGCTGAAAACGCAGAAATCTTCAAAGATATAGGTTATGCGTTTAGAGTTACATTCTTAAACAAATGTGACGATATTGAAAAGAATACTATAGCTGAATATTATCAAAGGTGTTTTGGTGATGAATTACCAGAATCGATGGTGAATATTCAGATTTAAATGAGTAATAAAGAAGATAATTTTAAAGAACAATTTAAACAAGCTCTAATCTCCACTGCAAAAGTAATTTCTGAAGATTATGAATTAGATGTCAAAAAAATTGACAAAGATTTAAACTCAAAAAAAATAGATTTTTTTGATGTAACAAATTTATCTAATAAAAAAGATTTTATCAGATTAAGAGCTGAAACAGATTCGGGCGCACTTAAAAAAAAATTTTCCAATAAAGGGATATTTAATAAAAACTTGCCTAATAATCCCTCTTGTAAATCTCTATATAATATTGCTGAAAAAATTAGATATGAAGTTTTGGGTGGAAAAATGCTTAAGGGTGTCAGAAAAAATTTAAGAGAAAATTATAATCAAAAAATAATTTCGGTTCGTAAAGATAAATTAGAAAATAAAGAAGACGTTCCTGTAACAGAAGCTTTTGAATTTTATATGTTGAAAAATTTTTTTAACCTAAAACTTAACACTGTATCTTCAAAAATGTTAAGTTTTTGGGAAAAAGATTTTAACTCCACCATTGATAAACATCTGGATTTTTTAAATAAAAATTTGGAGAATCAAGATAGTTATAGTTTAAAATTTTCAGAAATTCTTGAAAGTATGGACGTTTTTAATACAAATAATGATGAGAAAAAAGAAGATGATAATGAAAAAGATAAAGAACAAGAAAATAAATCAGAAAATAATGATGATAATCAATCGGATGACAAAGAAGATGAAAATAAGCAAGATGAAACTCAGGCAAGCCTAGATGCTGGTTTTGATCTTAGTGACCAGCAAATGGGAGAACAACTAGATAATTCCAAATCTTTTAAAGAAAGCACAGAAAATGTAATACAAAAAACTAATTTAAACAACATAGATCATGAATATAAAATTTTTACGACAGAATTTGATGAAATTGCAAAAGCTGAAACCTTGGAGAATATAAACGAAACACAAAAATTAAGAAAAAATTTAGATCAACAACTTATTGGTTTCCAAGACCTAATAACAAAACTTGCAAATAAGTTACAAAGACAATTGCTTGCAAAACAAAATAGAACTTGGGAATTTGATTTAGAAGAAGGTCTATTAGATAGTTCTAAACTAACTAGAATTATTATGGACCCTTATAATTCACTATCCTTTATGAAAGAAAAAGATCTTGATTTCAAGGATACAATAGTAACTTTGTTAATTGATAATTCAGGATCGATGCGTGGACGCCCCATAACAATTGCAGCACTTTGTGCGGATATATTGTCTAGAACTCTGGAGAGATGTTCAGTCAAGGTTGAGGTGTTAGGTTTTACTACTAAAAACTGGAAAGGTGGAAAAAGTAGAGAGGCTTGGACCAAAAATGATAAACCGCAGAGTCCTGGAAGACTTAATGACCTAAGACACATAATATATAAAGGAGCAGACACTCACTGGAGACAAGCTAAAAATAATATAGGTTTAATGCTTAAAGAAGGGTTATTAAAAGAAAACATAGACGGAGAAGCTATATCTTGGGCTTACAACAGAATTAAAAAAAGAAAAGAAGAAAGAAAAATCTTAATGGTAATTTCAGATGGTGCACCAGTAGATGACTCCACTTTGTCAGTTAATTCGGGGGATTTTCTAGAAAAACATTTAAAAAAAATCGTTAATTTTATAGAAACCAAAAGTGATGTCGAAATTTTAGCTATCGGAATTGGCCACGATGTATCTAGGTACTACAATAAAGCTATTAAAATAACAGATGTACATGAACTTGGGGATGTGATGATTTCTCAACTAAGCGGACTATTTGAAAATAAAAATAAATTACACTAAAGATCTAAAAGATCTTTATTCTTCCATTTAATATTAACTTCAGCTCCACCCCTTATTTGTGAATTTTTACATAAAATATTTGCATAATTCTTTTCAAGCAAAGTTTTACCTATGAAGATACCAAGACCTAGTCCTGATTTAGATTTTATAGAGGGTTTATATGACTTGATATAAGGTTCACCAATATTTCTTAGCACTTCTTTAGAATATCCCTCACCATCATCCTCAATTATAATTTGAGTAATTTCATGATCACTTTTTAAACTTATAAAAATTTTATTTGTTGAAAATTTATTAGCATTCCCAATAAAATTTCTTAATCCATAAACAATCTCAATAGATTTAGTAATATTTAATGAATTTAAATTTTGCTCAAAATTTAAAATAAATTGTTTTTTGCTTATTTCTTTAAAAGATTTTATAATTTCATTTAAATAGTCAGCTATAGATAAATCTCTATCAATAAAATCATCTTCAATAGTGGGGTTTAACGTTAATTTTTTTAATATTTCGCCACATCTGTCTATTTGACTAGCTAAAAGGGTAATATCTTTTTTAACTTCATTATTATCTTCAAATTGTTTTAATAAATCTGAGCTTATAATTTTTATTGTAGAAAATGGAGTGCCTAAAGAATGGGCAGCAGCAGCAGCTTGACCACCGAGCGACAAAAGCTCATGTTCTTTTGACATGATTTCTTCCATTTTATTTAAAGCTTCTTTCCTAATCCTAGATTCCTTGCCAAATGTTAAAGCAAAATAATTTAAAAAAATTAAAGCAATAATTAATGAGACAGGAATTGAATAATAGTAATAACCATCAACATGAAAATGTTCATTAACGGGATACGGCAGTGGCTGGTTAAAAAAAGTAAGACAACTAATTATTAAGATAGTTATGCTAGCTAACAATAAATTACTCCTGAGACCTAAGTTCGATGATGAAAAAATAGTTGGGATTATCAAAAAAATTGAGAAAGGATTTACAATCCCTCCTGTTAAATAAATTAAGCAACTTAACTGTAAAATGTCAATTAATAAAAAAAGAAACGCTGTTTTATCTAATAGTTGTGTATTCTTATGAATATAAATTAAATAAAGATTGCTCAGTACTCCAATTAAAATTATTGAATTTTCTAAAATTAAGTCAAATTTAAATCCAAAAACAAAATAAATCAGATTTATAGTAATTAACTGACCAATAATAGCTATCCATCTTAAATTGATGTATGTCGATTTTTTTAATGAAAAATATTTTGAAGTTTCGAAAAACTTCATTATTAGATATCTAGATTTTGAACATTAATTGCGTTAGAGACAATAAAATCTTTTCTTAAAGCAACGTCATTACCCATTAAGGTGTGGATAAGATGCTGGTCTTTTTTTAAATCCTTTGAATATTGAACTTGTAATAAGTTTCTTGTCTCAGGATCTAAAGTCGTACTCCATAATTCTTCCGGATTCATTTCTCCTAATCCCTTGAATCTTTGAATGCTCATTCTAGATTTTTCTTCTTCGTAAGCTTTGGTAAATTCTTTAGTTCCTTTTTTAAATTTTTGTAATTCTTTATTATTTTTTAAAATATAATTTTCTAATTCGCTTTCATCTTTTATATAAACTCCTTTTGTTCCTTTATTAATTTTAAATAATGGTGGTTGAGCAAGATAGACATGTCCATTTTCAATTAATTTATTAAATGGCTTATTATTAAAAAATGTTAATAATAATGCTCTAATATGTGATCCATCAACATCGGCGTCAGTCATGATGATGATTTTTCCATACCTTAAGTCTTTTAAATCTATATCTTCAACTTTTGGATCGAGACCGAGAGCATTAATTAAAGTGACAACTTCATTAGATGACATCATTTTAGCTAACGATTTTGTTCTGTGTTCGCTTCCATCTCTGTTGCTATTTTTTTTATGAGCTACTTCCTCAACATAAGTATTAAGAATTTTTCCCCTTAGTGGTAAAACTGCTTGATTTGACCTGTTTCTGCCTTGTTTTGCTGAACCACCAGCAGAGTCTCCCTCAACTATAAATAATTCTGTCCCTTCTTGTTTTCCTATTTGACAATCAGCTAATTTTCCAGGTAAGCCACTTAGTTCTAAAGCACCTTTTCTTCTTACATTTTCTCTAGCTTTTCTAGCCACATCTCTTGCAAGAGCTGCCTGCATTACTTTTGCTAAGATAATTTTAGACGTAGTAGGATTTTGATCAAACCATATTGATAATTTTTCACTAACAATACTTTCTACAATCATTCTCACTTCAGATGAAACTAGTTTGTCTTTTGTTTGAGAAGAAAATTTTGGATCAGGTATTTTTGCTGAAATAACGCAAGTAAGACCCTCTTTAATATCATCACCTGATATTGTTAATTTGTTTTTCTTTAATAAATTATGCTCTGTTGCATATTTATTAATTACTCTCGTTAATGCACTTCTAAATCCAAGTAAGTGAGTACCACCATCTTTTTGATAAATATTATTTGTATAAGGGTAAATATCTTCACCATATCCTGCATTCCATTTTAAAGAGCATTCAATTTCAATATTATTTTTTTTACCTTCAATATAAATTGGCTTTTTGAATAAATTATTTCCTGTTTTATTTATAAGTTTTTCTCTTTTTTCATCTAAAAAATCAACAAACTCTAAAACACCCCCATCAAATTTAAATACTATAATTTTTTCTTTTTTTTGGTTTAAGTCATTAACTGTTATCTTGATTCCTTTATTTAAGAATGCTAGTTCACGCATTCTTTTAATAATTATATTTGGAGTAAATTTTATTGAAGAAAATATTTCTTTTGATGGTAAAAATGTTATTTGTGTCCCAGTTTCTTTTGATTTTCCAATAACTTTAAGAGGTGCTTTTGAGGCCCCATCTTTAAATTCTATAAAATATCTATTTCCATCTCTATCTATTTCTAATTTTAGTTTTTCTGATAATGCATTTACAACTGATACTCCTACACCATGTAAGCCACCAGATACTTTGTATGAATCATGATCAAATTTTCCCCCAGCATGAAGTTGTGTCATAATAACTTCTGCAGCAGACATTTTTTCACCCTTGTGCATATCAACAGGTATTCCTCTACCATCATCTCTAACCGTAATAGTTCCATCAGAATTTATTTTAACATCTATATTTTTACAATGTCCTGCTAAGGCCTCATCTATTGAGTTATCTACCACTTCATAGACCATGTGATGCAGACCAGTTCCATCATCTGTGTCTCCAATATACATTCCTGGTCTTTTTCTAACAGCCTCAAGACCTTTTAAAACTTTGATGGAGTCTGCTTGATATGTAGAATTGTTTTTCATATTTAGTATTAGGAAGTTATGTATTTATATCACTTTTTTAATAAAATTGATTAATTTAATGAATTTTATCAATTTAAAATTTTCAAAAAATGGCTATTTTAAACAAAAATTTGATCTAAACTTCAATTCAATTTAATAATTAAGCAATTGTTGAATTAATAGTTATTTCTAGACGAATACCCACTTTAAAAAGATCTTTCTACTTTTTTTAAAATTATATTTATTACATTTAAATATGTTATTAATATTTATTACTACCTTAACATGAAAATTTTTTGTATTTCAATTTATAATGAAAACTATTCTTACTTTAAAAAGAATAATTTAATACCAGTTGGTTTAGGTAAAAATTATTTTGATGAAAGTTGGCTGAACGATAAATTCAAATATGACATATCCTCTAAAAATGAAAATTTTGGAGAATATTCATTTCATTATAAACTATGGAAAGATCTTTTGTTAAACAATAAAAATGATGAATGGATTGGCTTTTGTACATATAGAAGATTTTGGGTTAAAAAAAACTCCTTGTTGCCTAGAAATTTAGATGAATTAAGTAATATTGTTTTAAAAGAGACACCTAATGAATGGGATAATTATGACTGTATTTTAGCAGACCCCATTATTTTAGGAAAATGGAAATTCACAAAGCTTATAAAAAATAATTTTAGATTAATTTTAAAAAAACCCTCTCTATTAATTAATAAATGTACGATAAGAGATAATTTTAATATAAATCATGGTTCATATTTTCTTGATGAAGCAATCAAATTATTAAACATTGATGAAAGATATAAATTTCAAAATTATTTAGAA
>Ga0307986_10001870_pt1 | contig 15189 bp, 14 predicted proteins | sample EllFjometageno82_FD_203170 | JGI IMG/M metagenome (GOLD analysis project Ga0307986, IMG submission 203170) | Marine microbial communities from Ellis Fjord, Antarctic Ocean - #82 | ecosystem: Environmental > Aquatic > Marine > Unclassified | place: Southern Ocean | collected 2014-10-09
CTCCAATAGCATCAGGGTAAATTTGTGTCAATTCATTAACGATTTTTTTTGCAGATAATCCATTGCCTGAAACAACACTTTTGTTAAAATTAGGATGAATACCGATTTCAAACATTTTTTTATCACATAAATCAATTGCTTTAGATTTATGTGTGGCAAATAAAGTGCAGTTAATGTTATTAACCTTAAATAAATTTAAAGTGTCATTAATAACTGTCTCATTAGCCCAATCTATGTCAATTGTAAATATAATTTTCATTTATTTTATGGTTTTAAGAATCAATACCAAGATAAAACTCTTCTAATCCTCTCATGATATACCCCTCTTTTATCTTACAATTATAATTCAATTCTAAATCAAAATTTTTAGAAATCAATATTTCAGGCTCATTAAAACCAATCAAAGTTCTCATAAATGATGTCCCTGAAAACCTGGGATTAATTTCAAAAACATACAATTTATCTTCCACTAATCTACATTGGATATTTATAGGTCCCAAAGAATTTAACTTCTTAGAAATGTTATTGGCTTGAGAACAAACTATTGAATCTTGTGAAATATATCCTTGTGAAATACCAGAACTAACAATTAGATAGTCTCCTAAATACTTTTTAGAAGTTTTATTCTTCACCTTGAGCTTACACCCTAAACCTTTGTCTATTATTCTTCTTAAAGATATCGAATCAATTAAATTTCCTTTATTATCAGACAAAACTCCAATTGTAAACTCATTTTCATAATTTCCGACATATTCTTGTATTATAAAATTGTCAAAATTATCAAACAGTAGTTTGGAGTATATCCTAAGTTCTTCTTCATCTTGAGCAATAAAAGTAAATTGAGATCCACCTGCTCCTACTGAAGGTTTTAAAATGTATGGGAAATCATTTAATTCATGTAAGTCAAAAGATTTATTGACTTCAAAAGATTTTGGAAAAAAAAGGTGGTTTTCTTTCAGAAAATTAACTGTTTTGGATTTGTCCATACAAATATCAATAACTTTCTTTGAATTAATCGGGAGATAAATCCCTAATTCTTCAAAAACACCTCTATTATCTGAAATTGCTTTAAGCTCTGGCTCAGATCCGTGAAATAAAACATCTATTTTTTTGTCTATGCACAGTTGTTTTAGTTCACTTATGTAACTTCCACTATTAGCGGGGGGCAAAATAAAAAAAAGATTTGTCTCAAAATTACCTACTGAGATGCTGCTAACATCAGCCGTAAAAAGGTTAAAGTCTAAGTTCGAGAATTTTAATGATTTAATAATTTGAGCGCCATGACCTCCACCACCGGATCCAGTTACAAGAATATTTAGTTTTTTCATATTATAGTTCCTAAAAATTTATTTCGTCGGTTTAATATTAATTTAGTTTCACTTGGTACACATTTTTTTGTTAAAAGAGAAATGTCATATTGAGTTCTATAAATAGTAGCTTGAGTCTTCAGAAGGTCTAAAATCATAAAACTGGAGTATTCCCCATTATCTCTTGGCAAACCTATTGAACCAGGATTTAAAAATAATTTATTGTTGAGTTTTTTAATCATTGGATAATGAGTATGACCTGTTATAAGTATGTCAATTTCCAATTCAGAATATAAATCCAAATTTGAATTTGGGTAAATGTATCCTGAAAAAATATCATCTGGACTACCATGAACTGCCATAATTTTTGATTTAGAAAACTGAAATTCTAATTTAGTTTGCCATTTAGACATATAGTCTAAATTAGACGGTGTAATTATCCTCATGGTTTTTCTATGCTGATATATTTTTTCAGATTCTTTATTATATTCAAGTTCTCCAAGTAACATTTGTTCGTGATTTCCTTTTATACATTGAATGTTATTTTCAATTAAAAGTGAAATAACCTCGTTAGGGTAGCATAAATAACCAACCGAATCACCTAGAAATAAAATTTTATCAACATTGAATAACTTAATTTTTGATATTACCTTCTCTAAAGCAAGGTAATTTCCGTGAATATCTGATATAACACCTAATTTCAATTTGAGAAAATTGTTTTAATTAAACCCATTTTTATATCGACTTTAGGAGTCCATTTCAATTCATTTTTAGCTTTGGAAATATCAAAAAATGGATATGTAATTTTCTCATCGTGCTTTTTAAAGTAAATCTCAGATTTAGATGCAGACAATTTTATTATTTTTTTAGCTAAATTAATCATACTTATAGTTTTGCCTGAAGCGATTATAAAGTCGTCTGTTTGATCATAATCAATAGCTTTTAAAATTGCATTCGAAATATCATTTATAAATATAAAATCTTGAATCCTAGAACCATCATTATGTAATTCTAAAGGCAGATTTTGAAGAGCTCTATTTATAAAAATATTTAAAACTGTATTTGTGTTTTGATTAGGTCCATAAGGAGCATTTACCCTCAAAATAATTGATTCTAAACCCATCTTTTTTAATAAAATTTCTGAATTCATCTTACCTAAAATATAGGGATTTCCTGTGCTTGAAAATAAACTTTCTTCTTTAATGAATTTGTTTTCATCAAGTGAATAAATCGATGCGCCTGAAATATAAATTAATCTTATCTTATGCTGAGCACAAAAATCAAAAACATTTTTATCTATTATTTCATTTTTTTCTTTTGCGGTTTTTGCATCTATTTTATGAGATGGTAAAACAGCCGCAATATGAACAATTACCTTTAAATTCTTTTTTATAAAATTGCTTAAAACATTTTTTTTTAAAAGATTCACACAAAAAAACTTATTGTTAACACAAGTAACACTTCTATCAACTCCAATGAAGTCAATATTCAATAATAAAAGTTGATTTACTAAATCTCTTCCTATAAAACCATTACATCCTGTTATAAGTATCATTAAAAAATAACTGTTTCACATTGTTTTAGGAGGGAGTTTTTCTCAATCCTTTCTTTTATTTGTAATCCAAATGTTTTAGAAAAAATTAGGATTAATTTTGGTGGATCTTTTATTAAATCGGTAAAATTTTCTACGTTTCTTGTGAAAAATGGTATTTTTTTTCTGTGAAAAAAAGAGCTGTCGTCTACAATCCTAACGTTATCACTTTTAATTTGGGTGAAATAATTAATTGCTCTAAGTGGTACATAAATAGCAATATTTTGATTTTCATATTTGCTTAATAAAAGTTTTAATTTTTTAATCTTTATGCTTTGATTTAATTGAAATTCATTTGGTTTAAAAAAATCATTTATAGTGATAGGTTTTTGTTTTATAAACGTATTTGAAACTGCTACAAAAAACATTCCATGAACTTTTTCATATTCAACTAAATAACCATTAGACTCGTTCACTATTGAAATAATACTATTTTCCTTAAAATAATTGAAATGTTCAAAGGTAAACATTGAAATATCATTTGAATCATAGTTTGGCTGACAGTTTGGAATAGCAAAAACAATTATTCCAGCTTTGTCTTTCAGGTGGTTGAGTTGGGAATTAATAAATTTAACAGGGTTATTTATATGCTCAACCACTCCAAAAGTATAAATTAAATCAAATTTAATTTTACTCAAACTTTCAGAAGGAAAAAAATCATTAATTAATTTTGCCCTTGTTGAGGCAAAATTATTATTACCAGGTTCAATACCGAAAAGTAAACAAGGTTCTTTGTCTTCTATATATTTTAATACTGAACCATTCCCATAACCTATTTCTAAAATTGCTTTATTTTTAAATTGTTTTATGTGTTTTTTTAAAAAATTAATGAATAATTTAAAATACACATTACCTGATTCTTTCGACAATGACCCCTCTAAAATTGATCCTTCAGAATAAGATTTTTGCAACAAATCCTTAACATTTGAATCAGGTTTTTGTTCAAACATCATTAACTTTTTATTATACTCATATTTAAAAGAAAATAGATCAGTGCTACTTGATTCGTAAGTTGTACTGTTATAAAAAGGTATTTCAATCTTTTCTGTGGAATTTTTTTCCATTAACTAATTTTTAAAAATATTCTACACCACCACTCAAAGTTAAGAAAAGACCAGATCAGTAAACGATGATTTTTCCCTAAGTTAAGATGCTCATTCACTATTTTATTTATGTATTCTGCATTAATGAATTCAGTACAAAGGGTATCTGAATGCAACAAAATTTCTTTAATATAAGCTGCATTTTCGCCACGATACCAGCTTTCATCGGGAGCAGAAAAACCTTGTTTTTTACGGTTTAAAATTTGCTCTGGAAGATAATCCTGCATAGCTTTTCTCAACACATTTTTCCCATCATCATGTTCTCGATATGCTTTCTTTTTAGCTTCTGTGTTCTCATCTATTTTATCAATCTCGTTCGACAAATCCCCTAGTTTGTGTTCTACTGGTACTTGCATGGCAAAATCAACCAAATCGTTATCCATAAACGGGAAACGCTCTTCTAATCCGTGTGCCATTGCTAATTTATCGCCTACTAAAAATAAAGCGGGCAAGAAAGTTTTGATTTCAAAGTATAATGAATTATTGATGTGATCTTGAGGAGTGGCATATTTGAGTTTGTCGTTAAATTTAAAAACCCGTTCAAAAACTTCTCTTGGAGCATCTAAATCAATTTGATCCAGTACTTCTTTAGAAAACAATTCCGATTTCTCCTCAAGTGGGACTAAACGTTGCCAAAAATCATAATACTGATCAAAAAAATCTTCTTGGCTTAGAGAGTCAAATACTTTATAATAACGCCAGGGGTAACCTCCAAACAACTCGTCTCCTCCCGTGCCTTGTAAGCAAACTTTTACAAATTTAGATGCTAAGCGTGAGACATAATAATTAGGATACGACATCCCAGCTCTAAGGTCTTCTAAATGATAGACCAACTTGGGTAATGACCAGCGAATATCTCCAGCATTCATTACTTGTTCGAACTGCTCCGTTTTTAAATGGTTTGCCATTAGTTCAGCGTCTCGACGTTCGTCAAAATTTGACTCTCTCCCAGTTACTTCATTCATGTCAAATCCACAAGTAAAGGTTGCCAAACGATCGACTTGTTTTGAAGCAATCGAAGCTATTGAACCAGAGTCCATACCCCCCGAAAGATATGCTCCTACGGGAACGTCAGCAACCATTTGTCGTATTACTGCTTGTTCAAAAAGTTCTTTTGTTTGTTTTTGGGCATCAGCAAAACTAAGTGCATCATCTGTTTTTGAAAAATCATAATCCCACCAAGAATTATGTTTTATAAACTTGGTTTTGCTATCCACCTTAACGGTATTGGCAGGAGGAAGCATGTTTACTCCCTTAAAAAGCGTGTTATATGAAAAAATATTTTGAAAGGTAAAGTATTCATTTAAGGCGTCAAGATCAACCCCCATTTCGTAGTCTGGATGTTTTATAATAGCTTTTATCTCTGATGCAAAAATAATAGTTTTTCCATTAAACCAATAGTAAAGAGGTTTAATACCATAGCGGTCTCGGCTGATGTATAATTTTTTCTCTTTTGTGTTCCAAGCGCCTATTGCAAACATACCATTGAAGCGTTCAAAAAACGAGGTGCCATAAGCAGCAAGTCCTTCGCAAATAACTTCCGTATCTGTTTCTGATTTGAATGTGTGGCCCTTTTCTATTAGTTCTTGTCGCAGTTCTTTGAAGTTATAGATGCAACCATTAAAAATTACAATCCATTTATCGTCTTTTGAATGCATGGGCTGTTGACCTTTATTCGATGGGTCTAAAATTGCCAAACGTTTATGAACAAAGCCTATGTTGTCCTCCACATAGATTCCTTCACCATCAGAGCCTCTATGTTTGATTTGACTTCCCATTTCAGCAATTAAATTTTTATTAACTGCTGAGCCATCTAAATTATATATCCCAAGGATTCCACACATTTAGGATATGTTTTTTATGGAATGAACAATATATTTGAAATCTTCTTTAACCATTCGATTATGTAAAGGAATTGAAATGGATTTATCATTTGCAATTTGAGCTCCTGGATAATCTTGAGGTTGAATACTATATTTTTCCTTATAAAATCTTAGCATATGAACTGCATGCGTTCCAGGGCGAGTAGAAATTCCTGCTTCTTGTAAGCGCTCCATGATTTCATTTCGAGAATAAGGTGCCTTTTCTTCGTTAATTAATAACACAAAACTTTGCCAACCGTGCTTATAATCGTCTGAAAAATTTGGAACCGAAAGCCAAGAAATAGAGGCTAATTCTTTTTTGTAGTAGGTAGCCCATTCCGCGCGTTCGTTAATAAATTGATCTAGTTTTTTTAATTGAACTACGCCAATTGCACCTTGTAAGTCCGTCATCCGATAGTTATAACCCAGTACATTAAAATCAGGAAGTATATAGGGCTTAGCCCCGTGATGGCGTTGCTCTTCTGAAATAGAAGCCCCGTGATTTCTTAAAATTTGGAGTTTTTCTCCTAATACATCGTCATTGGTTGTAATCATTCCACCTTCACCAGTCGTAATTGATTTTCTTGGGTGAAAAGAAAAACATCCCATCAATCCCAATCCACCAGCAGGAACTCCTTTATAGGCTGATCCAGCCGCACAAGCTCCATCTTCAATCAAAGGAATATCGCCTGCAATGGTTTTAATTTCATCCATTGGAGCACATAAACCAAAAAGGTGGACTACCGTTATGGCTTTAGTCTTTGGAGTGATTTTTTCTTGAAGCTTTTTTGGGTCAAGATTAAAAGTTTTAGGATCAATGTCGCAGAAAACAACATCGGCTCCTTGATATAAAACTACGTTTGCAGTAGAAACCCAAGTAAAGGCAGGAACAATTACTTCGTCACCTGCTTTGATGTCTAGAGCTATAAGAGCTAAATGCAAAGCCGTAGTTGCACTTGTTACGGCAATTGCATACTTAACCTGGTGACGTTCTGCAAAAGCATCTTCAAAAGCACGGACTTTAGGTCCAGCGGTTAACCATCCTGTTTCTAAAGGTTCTTTCAGAGCTTGCCACTCATCATCTCCGGTAACTGGGAGCGATATAGGGATGATTCTTTTTTCCATCAGTGTTTGTATAAATAGTTTTCTATAATATGGGAAGCAATTGCCAAGGATGCTGTAGCTCCAGGACTAGGTGCATTCAATACATGAATCTGTCTTCCTTTCCTTATAATATTAAAGTCCATTTGTAATTTTCCTTCTTTAGAAATAGCTTGCGCTCGAACTCCAGCTGGTCCTGTTTCTAACATGGAAGCATGAACATCAGGAATCATTTTTTGTGCTTTTGAAATAAAATCTTTTTTGAATAACGATGACTTAAATTCATTTAGGGAAAAACGAAAATTATTTCCCACAAAACGAAGTAGACCTGGATACGTTAAGGACTCATAGCTGTCTTTAAATGAAAAACTTGATTTGGAATACCCTTCCCGTTTAAGCGCTAAAACAGCATTAGGGCCAACCTCTCTAGTTCCATCGATCATCCGAGTAAAATGAACTCCTAAAAAAGGAAATTGTGCATCCGGTACTGGATAGACTAAATGATTTATTCGGTCTTCAAAACTATCCTTAAATTTCAGGTATTCTCCTCTAAATGGTACAATACGTAATGGGGACTTTTGTTGAGTTAAATTAGTGAAGGTCTTATCACTCCAAAGGCCTGTACACGAAACCAAATAATCAAAAGCATAATTGCTTTTTGTTGTAGAAAGCAAAACTTCATTTTCGCTTGGCTGATCAATTGAACTCACTTTGGTATTGTAAGAAACTTGTCCGTTATTTAATTGAATTAAATCAACCATTTTTTGCATTACTGCTGAATAATCAACAATACCCTCTTCAGGAACTAATAGTGCTTTTTCTGCTCGAACGAAAGGCTCGCGAATTTTCAATTCTTTTTTTGATAGATACTGGAGGCCGTTTAAACCATTTTTTTTTCCTCTTCCAGCCAAATAATTTAATGCCTGTACTTCTTTTTGTGTTGTTGCAACAACAACTTTTCCACAAACATCGTGAGCAATAGCGTGGGTTTCACAAAAAGAAATCATTTCTCGAATTCCATTAACAGAAAGTTCTGCTTTTAAAGAACCTGGTTGATAATATAAGCCACAATGAAGTACACCACTGTTCCTTCCAGATTGGTGTAATCCAACGGATGATTCCTTTTCAAAAACATGGACAAGTGCACCTTGATCACTTAGCTTATATGCAACTGCTAAGCCTATAATTCCACCTCCAATAATCGCTATGTTTTTATTTTTGAACATTTTTATTTCTCTCGATCGATTCCTGTAGCAATTCGCCAGTCAATTAATTTTTGTAAACCTTCTTCTAATTCGTAATTATATTTAAATCCAAGATCTTGTTCTGCTTTTAATCTTGAACCAATTCTGTTTTTTACCATTGATCTTGCATCGTGCTCTGAATACGGATTATATTGTACTTTTAAACCCGATGATTTCAATTTAAGAACCAACTCACATAGCTCATTAATTGTTGTTTGAACTTCAGTTCCTACATTATACATTCCGAAATCTTTATCACTTAATAAAGCCTGAACATTGGCTCGCGCCACGTCTTCAACATAAATGAAGTCATAAGCCTGAGACCCGTCTCCATTAATAGAAGGAGCTTCGTTTGCTTCAATTTTATTGAGCATGATGGGAACTACACCCGTGTAGGCTGCCGTTTGATCTTGGTGAGGACCATAAACATTCATATAACGAAGACCTATAATCTTTAATCCATAACGATCATTAAAGGCAGTAGCCATGGCTTCTCCTGCAATTTTAGAAGCACCATAAAAGTTTTTATTATTGAATGGATGCTCTTCTGTCATTGGAAGTTCTAGCGCATCACCGTAAACGGAAGCTGAAGAGGACCAAATTAACTTTTTAACGTTATGCTTTACACAGGCTTCAAATACATTAAAAGTACCTGCAATATTAACATCAAATGCAGTTCTAGGATAATCTTTACAATGTAATAACCACATAGCTGCCAAGCTTATTACATAATCTTTCCCTTGGACTGCCGTATCTAAAATATCTATTTCACGAATATCGCCTCCAAAGGGGAAAATACTGCAACGTTCGTCTTTTAATTGTTCCTTGAGATATTCTTTATTTCCCCGGGCAAAATTATCATAGATTACAACCTCTTTAACATGGTGTTTTAGTAATTCTGAAACAACAAAACTACCTATGAATCCTGCCCCCCCTATTACTAATATTTTCGAATCTTTTATTTCCATTATTTTTGATTTCTTATTTTACTTACAATTTCTATCGAACTTTTAGCATCAGCTAAACCATAACCCTTTCCATCCAAAATATGCTGATAACTTATAGTGTGTAAGTCAGTAAACCCTTTACTAAACTCAATTTCTTCTCCTTCTATTGAAAGGGTTCTGAACGTTGAAAGCCCATTGTTTTTTGCTTGTTGAGGTAAGTTGTTTGCATTGATACTTAAATACCAATTTACATTAGCTTGCTTGAAAGTCAACTTCCCTGAGTTGGTGTCTTTTGTTTTGATATCAGCTGATGAATTTTCCATAGGTCCAAAAATCCATTGCAGCATATCAAAAAAGTGTACTCCAATATTGGATGCAATCCCACCCGATTTCTCTTCATTCCCTTTCCAAGAAGTGAAATACCAATTGCCTCGAGAGGTTATATATGTTAAATCAATGTCATAAACTTTATCCGAAGGCCCATTTGTTATTTTATTTTTCAATTCTAAGATAGCTTCATGGTGTCTTAGTTGTAAAATCGTATGGACTTTGTTGTTGTATTCTTCTTCCAATTCAATTAGTGCGTCTACATTCCAAGGATTAAGAACCAATGGTTTTTCGCAGATAACATCAGCACCAATACGCAAGCCATATCGGATATGGGAATCATGAAGATAATTAGGGGAACAAATCGATACATAGTCGATTTTGGTACCGGCTCTTTTTATTTTCTCAATGTGACGATCAAAACGTTCGAACTCAGTAAAAAAATGTGCCTGAGGAAAATGACTGTCAATAACCCCTACACCATCATAAGGATCATAGGCGGCAATCAAATTATTCCCTGTTTCTTTAATTGATTTCATATGCCTTGGCGCAATATATCCTGCTGCACCAATGAGTAAAAAGTTTTTCATATTTTTTTTACACTATTATTTTCAATTCTATATCTTTCTTTACTCTTTAAACAAACTGCAAAATTATTCTTATCAAAATTTAGACGATGCCCATATTCACTAACCCATCCGATTTGTTTTGCCGGATTTCCAACTACTAATGCAAAAGGTAAAACTTCTTTTGTAACAACTGAACCTGCACCAATTAATGAATATGATCCAATATTATTACCACATACAATTGTTGCATTGGCTCCGATAGATGCTCCTTTACCTACATTAGTCTTCATAAACTCCTCTCTTCTTATTATAGCAGACCTTGGATTAATTACGTTTGTAAATACCATTGAAGGGCCTAAAAAAACATAATCTTCACAAGTCACACCGGTATAAATAGATACATTATTTTGAACCTTTACGTTATTTCCCAGAACTACACCCGGAGAAACAACTACGTTTTGACCAATATTACAGTCTTCTCCAATAATAGAAGTAGGCATGATGTGGCTAAAGTGCCATATTTTAGTTCCCCGACCAATTGTACTACCTTGATCTATTACTGCTGATTCATGACTGAAATGCTCTGAATTATTCATTTTAACTGATTGCTTGTTTTTCTAACCTTTTTTGATCAACTTTATAAATCTTGTCACAACAACTAAGTGTCGAAAGTCGACGGTTTATTATTAATATAGTCATTTCCCAATGAAATATTGATTAATATTTTTATTTAATTCCAAAACATTCCTCCCGTCATAAACCTTTGCTGGCTGAATCATTTTTTCAGCAATATCATTCCAATCATGAGATTTAAATTCATCCCACTCGGTTAGAATTGCTGCCGCAAAAGAACTGTCTATAGCTTGGGTGTATTCTTTATGAACGACACAGCGGTTTAGCTTAGACTCAATTTCTTTATTAGACTCGTTTCTTGCCTCCCAAAGAGCAGTCAGATCTTGGTGTACTCTGGCTTTTTTTACCATAGGATCAAAAACATGTAGCTCGGCTCCTTCTTCAAGTAATACATCGGCTACATAAATGGCTGCAGATTCTCTGGAGTCGTTCGTGTCTTTTTTAAACGCCCAACCTAAAAGGGTAACTTTTTTCTGATTGACGGTTCCGTTTAATCCCGTAATTATTTTTCTAGCAAATCGGTTTTTTTGATAATCGTTTATATTAACAACTTGTTGCCAATACTCCGCCACTTCCTCTAACCCATAGTGTTTGCACAAGTAAACAAGATTCAAAATGTCTTTTTGAAAGCAACTTCCTCCAAAGCCAACCGATGCTTTTAAAAATTTAGAGCCTATTCTTGAGTCCATTCCAATTGCTTTGGAAACTTCTTCAATGTCAGCACCCGTCTTTTCGCAAAGTGCAGATAAGCTATTAATAGATGATATGCGTTGAGCTAGCATCGCATTAGAGGCTAATTTTGAAAGTTCGGACGACCATACATTGGTAGTTAATATTTTATCTTTTGGTATCCAATTAGTATAAATAGAAACTAAAGCATTCACTGCAGCTTTTCCACTTTCGGTATCATCTCCTCCAATAAGCACCCTGTCGGATTTGAATAAGTCTTGAATCGCAGTTCCTTCAGCCAAAAATTCAGGGTTGGATAGAACTTCAAAATGAACTCCTTTTGTATTTGAGCTGAGAACTTCTTTTATTTTTTCGGCTGTTCGAACGGGTAAAGTCGACTTTTCGATTACAATTTTATCGGAAGTAGCAACTTTGGCAATTTGTCTTGCACATTTTTCTACAAAGGTAAGGTCGGCTGCAAAGCCTTTTCCTTCTCCATAGGTCTTCGTTGGTGTATTAACCGCCATAAAAATTAGTTGAGATTCTTCTATGGCTTTCTCCACATCTGTAGAGAAAAATAAGTTTTTGCCGCGTGTTTCTGCAACTATTTCTTTTAGTCCCGGTTCATATATTGGTAACTGGTCTAAATCTGCATGGTTCCATGCAGCAATCCGTTGCTCGTTTATATCTACAACAGTGACTTTAATGTTTGGGCATTTAAGCGCAATAACAGCCATTGTTGGGCCGCCAACATAACCTGCTCCAATACAACAAATGCTAGTGACGTTCATAGAGTAGAATGTTTTTTTGATTTGGATTGGGTTTAAACGCCAAAGAAAAATTTACTTTTCGCTCAATTAACCCTTCCACCTTTTCTTCTAGGGCTTGTATATATTCTGTATTTAGTTTGTTTCCAATAAGAACCACATCAATAGTTCCTGAATCTAAGCCTTGGGCATAGTCGCCTACTAACAATATCTTTTGAACGGGCCCCATACGCTCTAGAACTCGCTCTACGATCTCCTCAAGCCCAAGATGTTTATATACCACCTTTTGGAGTATATCGAACAGGGGGTGCTCTATATTGGCCTTATAGCCAACTTTGTTATGATCTTTGTATTTCTCTAAGTATCCCGCCTCTGAAAGATGATTCAGCTCTTTGCGGATGGAGTTTGTAGATTCGTTAAACTCGGTTGCCAATCCATTCAAATACCCGCTATTCGCCTGATTGATAAAGAATTTAATCAATAGGCGAAGACGAGTTTTGGATGTAATCAGCTTATTAAGCACTATAAATGTATTAATCTAAGTAACAAATGTACTTGAAATAATGTTAATATACAACTTAATTTCTGCAATACTTATTAAATTCTTGCTGATACATGCGTTTTGGATAGGTATTTATTAGCTTAGAAAAAGCGGCGCAAGCTTCATTTTGCATTTCCATTTTATATAAAGAAAGTGCCATGTAGCGCATTGCTTTTTCTTTTGGCTCTCTTCTTTTTGAATTCAAAGCTATTTTAAAATACGGTATTGCCTGTTCATATTTTGAGTTTTCATAGAGTGAGAAACCTGTTTGTATTGCATAGGTATATTCAAGTGGGTCTAGATCAAAAGCTTGATTGAGTAATTCGAAAGCTGCTTCAAAATTTAAATTATTATACAGTTCCATCCCTTTTTTGGAAAGCTCTGCTGCTTGAATAGATCTTTTTTGTCCAATTGTCATCATCCTGTATAAGGCAAAGATTTGATCATCTTCAGGGTATAAAGCAAATCCTTCAGATGCTTTGCTCATTGAGAAAGGGTCACCTAAGGAAGTAGTTTGTGCTAGTGAACTTAAATAAATAGTCCAAATGATTTTAGTATTACCACTTAAGGAAAGAACATAATTAAATGTCTTATTAATTTCTTCAATATCTTTCCTAAACACTAATGAATTCATGTAAATATTATAGTGTGGCATATTATTGGGTAAGTTATAAAAAGCTATTCTAGAATAGTAATAAGCACTGTCCTGTTTTTGCTCTTGCATATAAAATTGAGCTTTTAAATTTTCTCCAAAAAATATTTGTGGATTGTCTTTAGAGCCCAAAAGAGCATATTTATGTGCTTTACCTTTAAGTCCATTTAAATAAAAGTAACGTGCCTTCATTGCTTTTATTGGCATTGCGGTTTCTGTTAAATTTGGGAAATCATCTTCTATTTGGTCTAATTCTGCCAAGGTAAGTTTATAATCACCGTTATTAAACTCATATAACAAACGTCCTTGTTGAGTTAAAGACTTATAAGATAGAATGTGTATAAGTAGACCTGGGATCAAAAGAACTAAAGAAAGCCCTAGAATAATGCGTGAATAAATTGGTTTTAAGGGACTTATCTCTTTTGGAGTAAATCGATTAAGATAAATGGAAAGCAATAAACCCATATAAAGCGCTAATGAAGATTGCATCAGTGGGCGAGCTATAGGAAAATTTAAATTTGCATCTATTCCATAAATTATAAAAGGCAAAATAATTAAGAATAGCGAAAAATCAGTTTTTCCATCTTCTTTGCGCTGAACATATATTAAACGAAGAAGGTAAAAAGTTAATAATAGAAATAAACTTAGATATGCGATGCCTCCGAAAATACCGACTTCTGTGAAAATATGAATGAAATCATTGTGGGCATGATAAGGAACTGTGTATCCTTTTATATGTTCTTTACCAATAGAGATAGAAGCAATTTTCCAGTTCCCTAATCCGGCGCCAATTATTGGCTTTTCTTTTATATGAGATAAGGCGTCTGACCAATAATCAAATCGCCCATTAGATGCTTCTTGAGTAAACTCGATAGCTCCCAATTGACTACCAATATCTCCTTTATTTTGGGAACTAGTAAAAGTAATATTTAAAAGAACAGCTAATACATACGGTAAAATGGTAAGTGCAAAATTAGAAAACCCTTCTCGAACATTAGCACGGTTTAAATAAAGATTATATAATGAATAAGTAAGGAAAATGAGAAATACAATAAAGCTACTTAGGATAGCGGCTCGAGCATCTAGTATTGATACAGAAAAGAGTGAAAATAAAAGAATTATACTTAAAACTATTTTAAATAATCCTCTTCTTACCGTAACAATAGAATATAAAAGAAAAGGCACTTTAAAAGCTATAGATGCCGCCGTGATGTTTTTATTACCTGCAACACCTTTTAAGCTTAAAGAATTAAAAGAATTTCCCTCGAGTTGAGTAAAAAAGTCACTGTAAAAAGAAAGTAATTCAAAGCATAAAAAACCAATAAAGATTCTACTAATAATATCAACTTTGTTTTCTATATTATTTATTAGTAAAAAAGAAAAAAAGACGGCAAAAAAAGTATTCCCTAACCTGGGAAGATTCAGTAGTGTTTCTGTTGGATTTATGGCATAAAAAAAGGAAAGCCCTGACCATAAAAAATATATTAAGTAAACATATATAAAGGATGAATTAAAAAGTTTATGAAGTCCTGAGTTAACACTTGAGTTATTATAAAAAAGAAAATAAAGGCAAGCCAAAATATTTATACTACCAAAATATATCCATTGAGGTGCTAAAATATCTATAGCATCAAAGTTACTTAATGACCCGGTAACTATATAAAGAATAAGAAGAATATAATTAGGTAGATGGTCTACTTTAAATTGACTAGTGCTCATGTAAAGAAAAATTAAATTTAAACAAAAGTAAAAAAGTTAAAATAACTGAACCTTAAATTAGCTAAAAATATCGTTTCCATATCCAATAAAACAACTAAAAAGATGAGGTCTTATGTATATAATAAAAAAGCCCTCACATAAGTGAGGGCTTTTTTTA
>Ga0307986_10001871_pt1 | contig 15187 bp, 18 predicted proteins | sample EllFjometageno82_FD_203170 | JGI IMG/M metagenome (GOLD analysis project Ga0307986, IMG submission 203170) | Marine microbial communities from Ellis Fjord, Antarctic Ocean - #82 | ecosystem: Environmental > Aquatic > Marine > Unclassified | place: Southern Ocean | collected 2014-10-09
AAGATAAAGTAATTTTACAGCTTAAAGAATATTCATTTTTAATTAGAAAAGCTTTATCACAAAAAGTATTTATGAAATTTTTACCTAAATTGCTCTTTAGAAAAGACGACTCTTTTGAGTACGCGGAAAAAATAGAAAGCTTAATAAAACAAACAAACAAATAAATAGGAAAAACGAGGTATGAACAAGAACGCACAAGAATTAGCAATTCACGATAAAGATACTGGATCTTCAGAAGTTCAGATCGCTTTGCTAACAGAGAAAATTGAAACTCTCTCAAAACACATTAAACAATTTAAAAAAGATAAACATTCATCTGTTGGATTGTTGAGAGCAGTAAATAGAAGAAAAAAATTGTTGGAATACTTGAAAAAAACTAAAATGGATTCTTACAAAAATGTACTGTCGAAATTGAATTTGAGAAAATAAAGATCGCGATAGATAGACTGAATGGAACGAGACGAAATAGAATGGAAATAAAATGTTTAAAGTATACAAAAAAGAAATCGAAGTAGCAGGAAAGAAAATAAGTTTAGAAACAGGAAAAATAGCAAGACAAGCAGATGGAGCAATAATTGCTTCATGTGGTGAAACAGTTATTTTAGCAACAGTGGTAGGAGCAAAGAAAGTAAATCCAGATATGGATTATTTTCCATTGTCAGTTAACTACCAAGAAAAATATTATGCAGGTGGAAAAATTCCTGGTGGATATTTTAAAAGAGAAGCAAGACCAACTGAAAGCGAACAATTAATTTCAAGATTGATTGATAGACCAATCAGACCTTTGTTTCCCAGTGAATTTAAAAATGAAGTTCAGTTGTTACCAACGGTAATTTCATACGACAAAGACAACCAACCAGATGTTTTAGCAATCAACGCTTCTTCGGCAGCGCTGGCTATTTCAGGGATGCCGTTTATGGGCCCTGTAGGAGCATCTAGAGTAGGCTTCGTTGATGGTAAGTACATTTTAAACCCATCAAAAGCTGAATTAGAAAACTCTAGTTTAGATTTAGTTGTAGCAGGCACAAAAGATGCCGTACTTATGGTTGAATCTGAAACCAAAGGTTTAACAGAAAAAATAATGTTAGATGCAGTTAAATTTGGTCACGAAGGTTTTGTTCCAATAATTAAAATGATAGAGGAACTTGCTAAGGAATGTAGAAAACCAGAATGGATCGTCGAAAAGAAAGATTTATCTGAAGTTAAGAAAAAACTTGCAAGTGAATTTACAAAAGACTTAACAAAAGCTTTTGCAACAATAGATAAGCAAGACAGATCAAATCAAATTTCAGAAGTTACTGATAAAGCCAAAAAGCTTTTTGCAGAAGATGAAAATTATTCTGATTTTGATGTGAGTGATGAATTAAAAAATCTTGAAAAATCTATTGTGAGAACTGATATTCTTAAAAACAAAAAAAGAATTGATGGCAGAGGTTTATCTGATGTAAGAGCTATTGAATGTGAAGTTGGTATTCTGCCAAGAACTCATGGATCAGCATTATTTACTCGAGGAGAAACACAAGCGATTGTTGTAACTACTTTAGGAACATCTGACGATGAACAAAGATTAGAGAGTTTAGATGGACAACATAGAGAAAGGTTTATGCTTCACTATAATTTTCCTCCTTTTTCAGTAGGAGAAACAGGAAGAATTGGAACCGGTAGAAGAGAAGTTGGACATGGTAAATTAGCATGGAGAGCAATTAAATCTTCACTACCTACAAAAGAGGAGTTTCCTTACACTTTTAGAATAGTTTCAGATATTACAGAATCTAATGGATCTTCTTCAATGGCAAGTGTTTGCGGCGCATCTCTTTCGTTAATGGATGCAGGAGTACCAATTAAAGAACCAGTTGCAGGTATTGCAATGGGTTTAATTAAAGAAGGTGATGATTTTAGTGTCCTATCAGATATTTTAGGTGATGAAGATCATTTAGGAGATATGGACTTTAAAGTTGCTGGAACCAAAGATGGAATTACCTCACTTCAAATGGATATCAAAATTACAGGTATTACTTTTGAAATTATGGAGCAGGCTTTAAAACAAGCCAAAGATGGAAGAATTCATATCTTAGGTGAAATGAATAAAGCTTTGAGCAAATCAAGAGCTGATGTTGGACAATATACTCCAAAAATGGAACAGATAACTGTTGATAAAAAAGATATTGCAGCTGTTATTGGAAAAGGTGGTGCAACAATCAGAGAAATTGTTGAAAAGTCTGGTGCAAAAGTTGATGTGAATGATGAAGGTGTAGTAACTGTTGCGGCTCCAGACGAAGAGTCTAGAAATATTGCTATGCAAATTATTAAAGACATCACTGCAAAAGCTGAACTTAACAAAATCTACTCAGGCAAAGTAATGAAGATTATGGAGTTTGGTGCATTTGTTAACTTTTTAGGTAAACAGGATGGTCTTGTTCATATTTCAGAACTTGCCGCTAAAAGAGTAGAAAAAGTTACTGATGTTGTCAAAGAAGGTGACGAAGTAAAAGTTAAAGTGATCGGTTTTGATAGAGGTAAAGTTAAACTTTCTATGAAACAAGCAACTACTGAGACAGAAGCTAAAGCCTAATAACTTAAATTAAAATTCTAAACCCCTGGAATGAAAGTTCTGGGGGTTTTTTATTCTTCAAATACTTTATTAATGGATTTTGTAATAGGCTTTATAATTTCTGAATATATTTTACTTTTTGACTCTTTGGTTAGTAAATTATTCTTGTCATATTTTAAATAAACATCAAAACTTTTCATCGTTATTTAAGTAATATTTTTTGGATCTGGCATCCCAACCTTATTATAACCAGCATCTACGTAGTGAATTTCACCTGTAACACCACCAGCAAGGTCGCTTAAAAGATACAAGGCTGAATTTCCAACATCATTAATATCAACGTTTCTCTTTAAAAAAGAATGATCAGCATTCCATTTATATAAGAATTTTGCATCACCAATAGCAGAAGCAGCTAAAGTTTTAATAGGCCCTGCACTTATTGCATTCACCCTCATGCCATTAGCACCCAAATCTCTTGCAAGATATTTAACACTTGCTTCAAGTGCTGATTTACAAACACCCATCACATTATAATTTGGAATAGCCTTAGTAGACTCGTAAGTTAGAGTTAATAAGCTTCCACCCTCTTTCATTATCTTAGAAGCTTCTTTAGCAACCTCAGTAAATGAAAAACAAGAAATTAACATGCTTCTTAAAAAATTTTCTCTAGATGTATTCAAATATTCACCTGATAATTCTGATTTATCTGAAAAAGCAACTGCGTGAACTACAAAATCAATTTGACCCCACTCTGATTTAATATCTTCAAAAAGTTTTATAACCTCTTCTTTATTTTCAACATCACAACTAAATGTTGCTTTTGAATTTAATTTTTCAGCTAAGGGGATTACTCTTTTCTTTAACGCATCACCAAGATAAGTGAATGCTAATTCTGCTCCAGCTTCTGCGAGTTTTTGTGAAATACCCCAAGCTATAGATCTTTCATTGGCTACACCCATAATCAATCCTCTTTTACCTTTCATCAAACTCATAAATTAAACTTTCTCAAAAATTAAAGTTGCATTTGTTCCACCAAAACCAAAGCTATTAGACATTACAGAGTTTAAAGTAACTCCTGTTTCTGTTTTAGTAACGATTGGAAATTTCTTAGCTTCATCATCAATGTCAGTAATGTTGGCTGAAGCTGTGATGAAACTATTTTTCATCATGATTAAACTATAAATTGCTTCATGAACTGATGCGGCACCTAGTGGGTGACCAGATAAAGACTTAGTAGAACTAATTTTTGGTACCTCAGCACCAAATGCTTCACCAACGCCTCTTAGTTCTGTTATATCACCAACTGGAGTTGACGTTCCATGAGTGTTTAAGTAGTCCATTTTGTTTTTAGCAGTCGCTAAAGCCATCTTCATACATCTAACAGCACCTTCACCTGATGGGGCTACCATATCGTACCCATCAGAAGTCGCGCCATAGCCTGTTAATTCAGCATATATGTTTGCACCTCTTGCTTTTGCATGCTCATACTCTTCAAGCACTAAAACTCCACCACCACCAGCTATTACAAAGCCGTCTCTAGTCTTGTCGTAAGCTCTTGAGGCAGTTTCAGGAGTATTATTATATTTAGAAGACAATGCAGTCATAGCATCAAACATTGCAGTCATTGCCCAGTGTAATTCCTCACTTCCACCTGCAAAAACAACATCCTGTTTCCCCATTTGAATTAGTTCACTTGCATGACCAATGCAGTGTCCACTAGTTGCACAAGCAGAACTCATCGTATAATTTACACCTTTAATCTTAAAAGGTACAGCAAGTGTAGCTGACGCTGTACTTGCCATTGTTCTCGGAACAACAAAGGGCCCCATTAATTTTGGGGTTTTAGCTCTAGTTTTATCAACTGATAAAACCACATTTTCAATTGAGGGTCCACCAGAACCCATAACTATTCCAGTTTTAAAATTACTTACATCTTTATCTTCTAATCCTGAATCTTTAATAGCCTCATTCATCGCAATATAATTGTAAGCTGAACCTGACCCCATAAATCTAATTATCTTTCGGTCTATGTGTTCTTCTATTTTAATATTTGGTTTTCCATGAATATGACTTCTTAAATTATGCTCTTTGTATTCTTCACAAAAAGATATTCCTGATTTTGAATTTAAAAGAGATTGATAAACTTCTTCTTGATTATTTCCTAAACATGAAACAACACCTAAACCTGAAACTACCACTCTTCTCATTATTTAAACAACCCCACTTTTAAACTCTCTGCTGAATATATTTTTTTATCATCTGCAAATACCAATCCATTTGCAAGACCAACTGTAGTTCCACCTGGTGCCATAATCTTTTTCATATTAATTTCATACCTTACACTTTTTACACTCTGTATAACTTCTCCTGTAAATTTTACTGTACCAACTCCGAGAGCTCGCCCTTTGCCGGGGTTTCCAAGCCACCCCAAATAAAACCCAACTAACTGCCACATTGCGTCAAGACCCAAGCATCCAGGCATAACGGGATCTCCTTTAAAGTGACAATCAAAAAACCAAAGGTCATTTTTAATATCTAATTCAGCCTTTAATGAACCTTTGCTATGAGTTCCATTGTTGTCGTTAATTTCAGTTATTCTATCAAACATAAGCATTGGAGGAAGGGGTAATTTGGCGTTTCCAGGGCCAAAAAGCTCACCATTGCCACAAGATATTAAATCATCATATGTGTATGAGTTTTTATTCATAAATTTTGAAAATCTTTAATACTTGATTTATTGGCAATATAATATAGAAATAGTTTAGAATTGTTATAAAGAACTATGAATTTAAACACTGATTTTGTTAACAAATTGAGAAGCTCAGGATTAAGACCTACAAAACAGAGGTTAAAAATTTGTGAGATATTGTTTAATACTGAAAAGACTTTTCATTTTACAATTAATGATCTTTCTAAAATTATCAGTGAAAAATTAAATGAAAAGATATCTTTGGCGACAGTTTATAATACCGTTCATGCATTCAAGAATAAAGGATACTTAAAAGAAATTTCAATTAATAGTGATAAAAGCTATTTTGATACCAACACATCAGTTCATCATCATTTTTTTGACGAGGATACCAATGAACTAATAGATTGTAACGAAAACGATATTGATTCTATTAATGTTAAAAATAATATTACTGGAAAGAAAATAAATTCAGTTGAAGTTTTGATTAAAGTTGCGAGTGATAATCAAAATCAAAATTAATTCAATAAAATCAAACACTTAAAATATATATTATAACTATTCTAAACTGTTGACTTTTAATTTAGAACAAATATATCTTAGACATCATTAAATTAAGGAGAATAAAATGTCATTAAAAGGAAGTAAAACAGAAGAAAATTTAAAAGATGCGTTTGCAGGTGAAAGCCAAGCAAACAGACGTTATTTATATTTTGCTCAAAAAGCAGATATCGAAGGTTATAACGATGTAGCATCTGTATTTAGATCAACAGCTGAAGGTGAAACAGGGCATGCCCATGGACACCTTGAGTATCTTGAAGAAGTTGGTGACCCAGCTACTGGATTACCGATTGGTGAAACTAAAGATAATTTAGCTTCAGCCGTCCAAGGTGAAACACATGAATATACAGACATGTATCCGGGTATGGCAAAGACAGCAAGAGAAGAAGGTTTTGCAGAAATTGCTGAGTGGTTTGAAACTTTAGCAAAAGCTGAAAAGTCTCATGCAGGTAAATTCCAAAAAACATTAGAATCTATTGCATAAATAAATTTAACTGATGGTGGGGTAATTCTCACCATCAATTCCAGAAAATTATTATATGAGTAAAGAAGGCAGTATAGATGCGCCTACAAGGCATCCAATAGAATTTGAACATCCTGATTTTTTAAATCCTAAAAAATTAGATTCAGAAATGAGAAGAGTTTTTGATATCTGTCATGGTTGTAGAAGATGTTTTAATTTGTGTGACTCTTTTCCAAAATTATTTGACATGATTGATGAGTCAAAAAATGAAGATGTTGATAGTTTAAAAAGTGAACAATTTGAACCAGTTGTAGACGCATGCACACTATGTGACATGTGTTTTATGACTAAATGTCCATACGTTCCCCCTCACGATTTTGATTTAGATTTCCCTCACTTAATGCTGAGATATCGAACGGCTCAAAAAAAACTAGGTAAATTACCAAGTGTACCAACACAATTAGCCCAAACGGATAGAAATGCAAAAATTGGAGTTATGTTTTCTGTAATTATTAACTGGGGCTCAGATATTAAAAATAAATTTTTAAGAAAGATTTTAGAACTAATTACTGGAATTGATAGAAGGGTTCAATTACCTAAATATAATTCAGAAACATTCTCAAATTTTTTCCAAAAAAATAAAGATAAAATTAACTATACAACTTCAGATAAAGATAGAAAAGTTGTTATCTATACAACTTGTTTTGTTAATTTTAATAAAAAAGATACAGGAGTTGCTGCTTTAAAAGTTTTAAAAAAAAATGGAATACAAGTTCAAGAGGCTTATCCAGGTTGTTGTGGTATGCCTTTCTTAGAACAGGCTGATCTCCCAAGAGTGGTTGAACAAGCAAAGCAAGTATCAAAAGAATTGTTAGAGTGGGTTGATAAGGGCTACAAGGTAATAACCTTAACAGCCAGTTGTGGATTGATGTTAAAATTTGAGTGGCTTCTTCTATTACCAGAGGATGAAAATATTAAAAGATTATCTAAAAACGTAATGGACATTGATGAATACATTGTTGATATTTCTAAAAATGAGGGGTTGGTCAGTGGGTTACAGGAAATAGACGGTGGTGTAACAGTGCATCATGCATGTCATGCTAGAGCTCAAAATATGGGTATTAAAGCACGAGATATGCTTAAATTAATTCCAAATATTAAAATAGATGTTGTTGAAAAATGTGCTGGTCACGGGGGAACTTTTGGAGTTATGAAAGAGACTCATGATTTAGCTAATAAAGTTGGAAGACAAGCTGCGAGACAAATTAAAACAAAGAGTAACAAATATATGGCCTCAGATTGCCCCCTAGCAGGAAAACATTTAAAACAACTAGAAGTCGATACAAATATTTCTAATGATGAGGCACTACACCCTATCGAATTAATAGCAAAAAGTTATAGGCTATAATCATGCCAAGAGAAAAAAGAGAGATTGTAAAAGAAGACATCATGCCGTTAGATGCTTATACAAAAATTAGAAAAGATCTGCGAAAAAAAATAGTTGAATTTAAAAAAGATAGAAGAATAGCATTAGGTCCTTATGCTACATTTTATTTTGAAAGTTACGAAACGATGCTAGCGCAAGTCCAAGAGATGCTTTATATTGAAAAGGGAGGTGAAGAGCAGCTAAAAGATGAGCTAGAAGCTTATAACCCGCTAATCCCTGGTGGGAAGGAATTAACGGCAACTTTGATGTTTGAAATAGATAATCCAATTTCTAGAGCTGCTTTTTTAGGAAAAGTAGGTGGAATTGAAAATAAGATATTTATGAAAGTAGATGAGGAGGAAATTAAAGCAGTTCCAGAGGACGATGTTGATAGAACATCTTCTGAAGGAAAAGCATCATCAGTACAATTCATTCATTTCAAATTTAATGAAGAGCAAATCTCTAAATTTAAAAATTCATCAGAAATAAAAATTGGCATAGACCACAAGGAATATTCTCACACAACTAAACTTACAGAGCATACAATCAAGTCCCTATTAGCAGACTTTAGTTAACGGCACCCCACAAATCACTTTTATCAACCCACCCTTTAAAACCTTCAGTTTCTACCTTGCACCATTCCTTTTCACATTTTTGAATAACTAACAACCTACCTTTTTTAATTTTAGCAAAAGGTTTGGAAAAGATTGTAGATTTTTTAAATAATATTTTATCTTCCAAGGTAATTACTGAATTTACTTTTTTTAGTTGTGAAATATGTATCCAACCACTATTTTTCTTGTGATCAATAATTCTTCTAAAATTTTCTTTTTTATCTATTTGTTCAATGGGGAGATTTTTTTTTTCATAAATATATTTTACTGGAAATTCGAAACTTGGCCCATATCTGACATTAACTTTATTTTTTTTTAAAGATAAAAATTTTTCTTCACTATAAGTAAAAGAGATTTGAGAAAAAATAAGTACAATTATTAAAACTATAATATTATTTTTTAACATATGCATTTCTTTTGTTTTTTTATTTTTACTTTTCTAAAATTTAGATTTAATAAATCTAAGATAAGAATCTCACCCTCAAGACTTTTTCCAATATTTAAAATTTGTTTCAAAACTTCATTAGCTTGTAATGTACCAACAATTCCTGCAACAGTACCCACCACACCTTCATGTTCACAATTTAAAATATCATCTGTAATTTTATCTTCTTGAAAAAAACATCTTAAACAAGGCATTTTTTTATTAGTAAAATTATAAGCAAATATATGACCATCAAATTTACTTATCGCACCCACTACAAGAAATTTTTTTAATTTCAAAGAAATGTCATTAATTAAAAATTTAGTTTTAAAATTATCGCTGCCATCAACAATAAAATCATATTGCCCAATTAATTTGGCGGCATTACTTTCATTTATTCTTGAGTCATGTATTTTGATAAATGTTTTAGGATTAATCTTATTTAATTTATTTTGAGCACATTTAACCTTTGATTTTTTTAGATCTTTAATATCGTAAAGGCTTTGGCGATGTATATTTGATAAATTAACCAAATCATTATCAACGATACCTATGAAGCCAACGCCTGCTCGTGTAAGAAACTCTGCAACAGGACATCCAAGTCCACCAACTCCGACAATTAATACTCTAGCTTGTTTAATCTTTTTTTGACCTAATAAACCAATATCTTTAAGTATTATTTGTCTTGAAAATCTTTCGATTTCACTTTTATCAAGTGTGTTGCTCATTTTCCTGTTGAGCCAAAACCACCCTCACCTCTTATAGTTTCAGGCAATTCGTTGGTCTCTTGAAGTTCCATTTTTATTACAGGAGTTAAAATCATTTGAGCAATACGATCCTTATTATTGACCATAAAGTCTTTATTGCCGTGATTATAAATTATTACTTTTATTTCTCCTCGATAGTCACTGTCTATTGTGCCTGGTGTATTCAATACGCTTATATTATTTTTTGCAGCTAAACCTGATCTTGGTCTTATTTGCACCTCATAATCCTCAGAAAAAGCCATTGATAAACCGGTCGGAATTAAACAAGAGGTTTTAGGTTTAATTAATATAGAGGATTTGATGAAAGCCATTAAATCCATTCCTGATGCACCTGATGTTTTGTATGATGGTAATTCGACTTCTGGAGATAATTTCTTAATTAACACTTTAACCATTAATTTAATTGGTTGTTAACTCTTTCAACTATCTCTTCTGATATTAAGGATTTATTTTTTGCAAATAATTTTTCTTTTTTATTATTTCTATAGAAAATAGTTACTTCATTAAAGTCTGAGTCAAAACCTATGTTTTGATTTGAAACATCATTAGCAATAATCATATCACAATTTTTATTTTTTAATTTTTCAATTGCATTATCTTCTAAATTATTAGTTTCTGCCGCAAAACCTATAACTAATTTTGGTCTCATTGAATTATGATTAGAAACATAATTTAAAATATCAACATTTTTTTCTAATGTAATAGTTAGCTCGTCTTTTTTTTTTATCTTTATATCACTTTTTTCAGCAACTTTATAATCAGCAACTGCAGCAGAAAAGATGGCCACATCGACTGGTAAATTTTTTTGCGTTTCTTTGAACATTTCTTCTGCAGTTTCAACTTTAATAAGTTTAATCTCATCATCAATTTTAAGATTTGTTGGTCCTGATATTAAAGTTGTTTGAAAACCATTTCTTAATAATGATTTAGCAATTTCATAGCCTTGTTTACCACTAGATTTGTTTGTGATAAATCTTACTGGATCTATATATTCATAAGTTGGGCCCGCAGTTACTAGAGCTTTTAATTTATTATTCTTATTAATAGTAAATAAATAATCATTAATTCTATTAATGATATCTACTGGCTCAGTCATTTTTCCTTCACCATATTCTCCACAAGCCATTTCTCCAATTTCAGGACCAATGATTTTGTATGAATAATTTTTTAAAATTTCTAGATTTTTTTTGGTAGATGGATGTTCCCACATTCTTGCATTCATCGCGGGAACTAAAAAAATAGGTTTATTTGAGGCCAAAATAACTGTTGAGGCCAAATCCTCAGAAGACCCATTTGCAAGCTTTGACATAGTATTTGCTGTAGCAGGTTCAACTAAAATTAAATCAGCCCATCTAGACAAAGCAATGTGATCCATTTCACTTTCATTTTCTGTACTGAAAAGATCATCGTAAACTTTACCTTGAGATATAGATGCAATTGATAGTGGTGTTACAAATTCTTTAGCACTTCTCGTTAAGATTGTTTTTATCTCACATCCACTTTTTTTTAAAATTCGAATAGTTTCAAGACATTTGTAGGCTGCTATCCCGCCACAAATAATTACCAATATCCTTTTGTCTTTTAAGTTTTTCATCGTGTGAATTAAAATACTAATAGACCAATAATTACAACAACTAATATTCCAATTATTGATTGATTTCTAAACGTAATCATTTCAGATTTCTTGTTATTCAAGGCTGTGTAAGAGTTAGAGTTTTGAGGTATTTGTCCACTTGCTAAATAAGTTAAAGCTTGATTTGCTTTATCCATGATTTCAGGAAATTCTGGTAAACGCTTAATAACCTCAGAAGTATTTTGAAGCGTTTCATTAATTGTATTTAAAGGATCTTTTGTTTCTTTTAACCAATTTTCTAAAACTGGTTTTGAGGTTACCCAAATATTTGTATTAGGGTTAAGTTTTCTAGCTACACCCTCAACAACAACCATTGTTTTCTGTAACATTAATAATTGAGGCTGTGTCTGCATGTTAAATTTCTCAGTTACATCAAATAATTGCTTTAGGAGTTTCCCTCCAGATATATCTTTAACTACCTGCCCAAAAATTGGCTCTCCGATTGATCTTAATGCTTGGGCCAAGTCATTGATTGGTACTGTTTTTGGGACCAAACCTGCAATTAAATGAACTTCAGCAACCTTCCTATAATCTCTTTGAATAAATCCAAATAAGATTTCAGCTAAAAACCTTTTGCTCATTTTGTCTAGTCGCCCCATTATTCCAAAATCTATAGGAACGATTTGGCCACTTGTATCTATAAAAATATTTCCTTGATGCATGTCTGCATGAAAAAAACCATCTCTCACAGCATGTGTTAAAAAATGCTGAATAATGTCTTCAGCTATCTTGTTAGTATCAATATTTCTTTTTTTGAGAACTTCAGTTTCTCTAATTGAAACACCATCAATCCAGTCTAAAGTCATCACATTTTCACTTGTAAAATTCCAATAAATTTGAGGGACCCTAAAACCTGCGTCATTTTTAGTATTTTCTGCATACTCATTAGCAGCTGCAGCTTCAAATCTTAAATCCATTTCTAAGTTAGTTATTTCTTTTAGTAAAAAAACGACTTCTACAAGTTTTAATCTTTTTGTTTTTTTAATAGTGGACTCAACTAAGAAGGCAAACAACATCATTGCATCAATCTCTTCATTAAAAATTTTTTTAATATCAGGTCTTAAAATTTTGATAGCTACATCTTTTATTATTCCGTTATCATCAATTTGTGCTTTGTGAACTTGAGCTATAGATGCAGCAGCCACGGGATCACTAAAATTAATAATTGAATTAAAGGTTTCTTCACCAAGATCTTTTCTGATTATTTCTTTCGCTTGATGAATTGAAAAGGGAGGCAACCTGTCCTGTAAGTTTTCTAATTTTTCAGATAATTCTTGACCAATTATATCAGGTCTAGTTGCAAGAAATTGACCAAGTTTAATAAAGGTTGTTCCCATAGACTCTAGTGAGCTTGATAATCTCTCGCCTTCATTCTGATTTATATTTATTTTATTATTTTCTGAAAAAGAAAAGGCAAGAATCTTAAATAAAATTTTTATTACTAAAGGGGGTTCTTGAAATTTTGAGGTAATTTTAAGAACATCAGATTTTGCAACCTTTCTACCTAATTTAAATAAAGTGATTATTTTTTTTATCATTAAAACTTCCAACCACTATGAATAGATACAATTCCACCAGATAAATTACGATACAAACATTTTTTAAAGTTAACTTCTTCCATTAAAGAAATTAATTTTTCTTGATTAACAAAGTTTTCAATACTTTTAATTAAATACTCGTAAGGTTCTTTTTCTCCCACGATAAAACTACCTATTAAAGGGATTAATTTTGAATAATTTTTATAAATAAAATCTAAATTAGAGTTTTGTATTTTTGAAAATTCTAGACACAAAAATCGACCACCAGGTTTTAAAACTCTGTAAGCCTCTGATAAAGCTTTACTTATATGTTTTGTATTTCTGAGGCCAAAGCTAATGGTATAAAAATCAAAGGTATTATCTAATACAGGTAGTTTTTCTGCTGGAGCAATAATCCAATCAATATTTTTGTATTTATTTAATTTTTCTTTTCCTTTAGTGATCATGCCTTTGTTTGGATCAATACATGAAATTGCCAAGTCAATACTGGTGTGATCTAAAAATAATTTTCCAATGTCACCTGTACCACAACCGACATCAATTAAATTGCTCTGTAAAGATGGATTCATCATATTGATTAAATTCTTTTTCCAAATTCTATGAATTCCTAGGGACATAAAATCGTTCATTAGATCATATTTGCTATAAACACGATCAAACACATTTTGAACTAGCCCTTTTTTATTTTGAAGATATTGTTGCATAAATAATTTTATATATTCAATATAGTATTAAATGCCAGAATTACCAGAAGTAGAAATAGTAAGACAATCTCTAGATAAAAACATCAAACAAAAAAAGGTTAAAAAAGTTATTGTTAGAAATAGGAATTTAAGAATTAAACTTCCAAGTAATTTTAAAAAAAATTTAGAAAACAAAAAAATAAGTAAAGTCTCTAGATTTTCAAAATATATAATTATTAGTCTTCCTAGGGATAAGTTTTGTATAATTCACTTGGGCATGTCAGGTACAATTCATTTGATTAAGAATAAACGTAAAAGTAGTTCAACGAATTTAAGTTTTTATAATTCACCTTTGTTACCAAAAAAACATAATCATATAGAAATTATTTTTGATAAATTTAGAATTATTTACAATGATCCAAGAAGGTTTGGTTTTTTTCAGATCATTAAAACTACTGCTAACTTAAAAAAAAGATTCGCTAAATTTGGACCAGAACCATTCGATAAAAAATTTAATCTAAATTATTTTAAAAATTATATAAAAGGTAAAAATAGAAAGATTAAAGATCTATTGATTGATCAAAAATTCGTTTCAGGTATAGGAAATATATATGTTAGTGAAATATTATTCCTTTGTAAAATTAATCCTAATAAAAAGATAAAATTATTAAAAAAAGATGAATGTAGCCGAATTATTATAAGTTCAAAAATAGTGCTTCTAAAAGCAATCAAGAAAGGAGGTTCAAGTATTAGAGATTTTAAAAATACAGATGGTAGCAAAGGAAGTTTTCAGGATAGTTTCAAGGTATATCAAAGAGAAGGTCTCGACTGCAAAAGAATAGGCTGCAAAGATGTAATTACAAAAAAAGTAATTGCCAATAGGTCGACTTTCTTTTGTAATACTTGTCAAAATTAAATAATTATTTGATTGACCGATATAAATTCTCAAGTTATACCCCTGCGCATATGGCAAACACTAAATCAGCTATTAAGAAAATAAGAAGAATTTCTAAGCAAACAACTGTAAATAAAGCTAGAAAAAGTAAATACAGAAATGCTTTAAAGAAAATGAACCTTCTATTAGAGGGTAAAAAGAAAGATGAGGCTTTAAAGTTCTTACCTAAGTTGAATTCTGAGTTAATGAAGATTGCAAAAACTGGAATTATTAAAAAACAAAACGCATCTAGAAACGTCTCTAGAATAACAAAAAAGATAGCATCAATTTAAACCATAACACTTATAGTTGATTCAACTTAAAGGATACGCGTTATGTATCCTTTGTAAAACAAACAACTCTACATTTAGATTTAGTGAATTATTAGTAAAACTTATTCAATTCAAACTTTATGTAAAATAAATAAATAAATAATTTTGTGTCAAACAAAAAATTATTATTAGACAAAAAATTACACACTCATAGATTTAAATTATCTTTCTTTTTAAAGATATAATACTTGCAAATATTCGTGGATACTTCTAACTGAGATTTTTCCTATAAGTTATGAATAACACCTTTATTAATAAAGATTTAAATAATTCAAAGTCAGAAAGCTTGGATTGGAATTTGATTCAATCTCAAATGAAAAATCAATTAGGAATAGAAATTTATGAAAGCTGGCTAAAAAAAATAAATTTTTTAGATGAATTCAATAATTATATTTTACTTACTGTTCCGACAAGGTTTATCAGAGACTGGATTACCTCTAGATATCTAGATCAAATTTTACAAATAGTCCGAAATTATAAAAAGGACATAATGAGAATAGAGTTTAAAATTGCTGACCAACAAGTAACTAAAAAGGATGAAAAAAAAGAAATCATCCAAAATTTTGAAAGCA
>Ga0307986_10001872_pt1 | contig 15186 bp, 17 predicted proteins | sample EllFjometageno82_FD_203170 | JGI IMG/M metagenome (GOLD analysis project Ga0307986, IMG submission 203170) | Marine microbial communities from Ellis Fjord, Antarctic Ocean - #82 | ecosystem: Environmental > Aquatic > Marine > Unclassified | place: Southern Ocean | collected 2014-10-09
TGTTGCCCCTTTGATAGGAGCGCCTATTTTGCCATTTATGATTTCATAAGCTTCAGTGCAATTAAATACAAACTTTCCAGAAGTAATATCTACCTGACCTCCACCAAAACTAACTGCAAATATTCCTTTATCAACTGACTTAATCATTTCTTCTTGAGAATATTTTCCATTTAACATCATTGTATTTCTCATTCTGGGGAGAACAACATGCTTATAACTTTCTCTTCTACCACTTCCCGTAGATCTAGTATTCATTAATCTTGCATTCAAGCGATCTTGCATAAAATTTTTTAATATACCATTCTCAATTAAGACTGTTTTTTCTGTAGGGGTGCCCTCATCATCAATTGTTAAACTTCCTCTTCTATTGTGCAAAGTTCCATCATCAATAATTGTAACTCCTTCACTTGCAACTCTCTGACCCATCAAGTTATGAAAAGCAGAAGTTTTTTTTCTATTAAAATCTCCCTCTAAACCATGTCCTATGGCTTCATGAATGAGTATTGCAGGCCAACCCGGGCCCAAAACAACTTTCATTTCTCCCGCAGGAGCAGGTTTGCTTTCTAAATTTACTGAAGCAATTCTAAATGCTTCATCACATACTTTTTTCCAATTATCATCTTTGAGGTATTCATCGTAAGACTGTCTACCACCGATTCCATACACTCCTGTTTCTTTTTTTCCATTTTTTTCAAGCATCACCGAAACATTAAAACGAATTAAAGGTCTAACATCTGTTAATACCTCACCTCCCGATCTAATTATTTCTATAGACTTATGCTCTCCAGAAAAACTTGCTGTTACTTGCTGGACAATCCCACCCTTCGCTCTTGTATAGTTATTAACTTCTTTTAAGAGTTCTAATTTTGATTGAAGTGATTTTTCTTCTATGGGATTAATATCTTTATAAAATTTTTTGTTTGTTTTGGGTATCTCATTATTATAAACACCTTTTTTTGATTTCAAAGTTGAGTTTAAATTATTAGCTGATTGTTTTAATGAGTTTTTTGAAATTTCATTTGAATGCGAATATGCAACAACTTCACCTGTTACAGCTCTTAGACCGTATCCTAAATCAGAGCTATAAATCGAGCTTTTAATTCTATCATCATCCAACACAATAGATTCACTCTTTGAATTTTCTAAATAAAGCTCACCATCATCACAGTTATTTAAGGTTTCAGAAATAATTTTTTCTGCATCATTTCTTGATAAGTCTGTTTTGTTAAAGAAATCAGTCATATCAATCAAATACTAGTTATAATTGTTTTTTCAATTGGTGTATTTCGCACATATACAAAGTAACTAATTATCGTTAATTTTACTAATTAATAAAAAAGGAACCTAAAATGAAAAAATTTGATGAATTAATGAGTATTTCCAGTGAAATAACAAATATCTCTATAGATGAAGCTAATGAAAAATTAAATGATCCAAATGTTCAATTTATAGATGTCAGAGATAAAAGTAGTTTCGAGGTAGAAACGATAGGTAATGCAGTTAATTTAGAAAGAGGTTTGTTAGAATTTTACCTAGCAGACGGAAGCCCTTTAGAAAATAAAATGTTTAAAAATAACCCAGATAAAGAATACGTGATTTTTTGTAGTCTTGGCGGTCAAAGTGCTCTTGCAACAAAAACAATGCAGGATATGGGATTAAAAAATGTAAAAAACATGACCGGTGGAATGACCGCATGGAAGGAAGAAAAATAAACTGTGAAAGTCTATTTTAATAATTCATGTAATATTTGTCGAGCAGAAATAAATTTATATAAAAAACAAAATATTAAAGACATAGAATGGGTTGATATTACTAATAATAAAACTGCTGAAATAGAAACTCAAAAAAGTGATAAAACTCTTTTGCGACGACTACATATTAAAGACGGAGAAAAAATAATTGGTGGCGCAGAAGCTTTTTTATTGGTTTGGAAAAAAATTCCTAAGTATAAATTTCTTTACACCTTTTTTAAAATGCCAATAATTTTTACTTTGTTTTCATATTTTTATGAAATTATTGCTTTCTTTTTATATTTAAAGAATAAAAAACAACTTTTTAAATAAACTTTTTACTTATTGAGAGTAGATATTAATTAAATTATAGTTCTATTATGAAATTTAATAAAATTTTTTTAATAATTTTATGCATAAGTATATCTTTTTCTTTTGCACACTCATATCAAGAAAATATTTTAAATAATCTTTTCAATCAACTTCAAAAAGTTAATAATTCAAAAAGTGCTTCATTACTGGAAAAGAAGATTTGGTCTATTTGGAATGAACATCCAACTAATAATAAATTGACAGATAGGTTGGAATTTGGAACAGAGCTTATGGAATATGGGAATTATAATTATGCACTAAGAGTTTTTAACAATATTATAGTTACTGACCCTAAATGGTCGGAAGCTTGGAATAAAAGAGCAACGGTTTATTTTCTAATGAGTCAATTTACAAATTCTCTTGATGATATTGATGAAGTTTTAAATATAGAACCTAGACATTTTGGAGCATTATCTGGACAAGCAAGAATTTTTATTAAACTTCAAAAATATGAAGAAGCCATTAACAGTATAAAAAAAGCATTGAAATTCTATCCGTCATTTAAGAGTGGGGAGATGATACCTGAAATTGAACGATTAATTAGAGAAGAAAGTATTTAATCTAATCTTTTTTCGCTCTTTTCCTCGAAATTAACTGGGTTAATGAGTCCACCATCAAATCTGAGGCTTTAAATATTTCATTGGTTTTAAATTCATGTGAAGCGTTCTTTTCCAGATTCGATTTATCTTCAATAACTATTCCCTTGTCTGGAGAGTTATCTTTTATATAGATTAGTAATAACCACTCTTCATCTGGAGCTTCGTCCCATTTAACAAATATCTCACCAGTTTCAAACCTTCGATCAATACACCTAAAAATAGACATATGTCTAGTTACATGACGTTTATTGAGCTGAAAAACTAAACTACTTGCACTTCTATAAAAACTTTCTAATGAGAGTTCAATCTTTTGTCTTGCAATCGTATAGTCTTTTTCTTTTTGTAATAAAGTTTCTCTATCTTCATCTCCTTGGATCTTAACACCTAGAGCTTCTACTCTTTCTCTAATTTTTTGATCTCTTATAATTCTGTATTTATCTTTTAGTCTCTCTATTCTTTCCTGCAGTCCAGCATAATCTTCTCTTTTTTCTTTTAGAGAAATTTTTTCTAGTTTCTCAAGTTCTTTAACTTCCCTTATCCTAAATTTTTCAATTTGTTTTTCTAATTGTAATTGTCTTAAAAATTGCTTTTGTCTTTCCGCTTGTTCAATTCTAAGTAGAGCTTGCTCTTTACGTAAAAATAATTTTATATCTTTTGTTCTTATTTTTTCTAATTTAATTTCATCTTTTAAAAATTTTTCTTTTGATTTAGTTTGTAATACTTCTTCCTGCAATTTGTTCTTTTGTAATAATATTCTTTCTTTTTCTTTTTTTTCAATTTCTTCTAATTTTCTTTTTCTTTTACCTTCTGCTTTTAATGACTTGTACTCTGTGATCATATTTTCAATCTTATCGAAAAATGCTTGGATGTTTTTTTCTAAATTAAAATTAATATTAACTTCGAATTTTAATGAATGTTGAAGCTTAACAAATTTTGATATTAAGCTCTCTTTTTTTATAGTTTTAATTTTAATATTAAATTTTGGTTTAAATAAATTTTTATGATGAATAATTCTTGATATTAAGCTTGATTTTTTTTTTATATTAATAATTTTTTTTATTGGTTTTTTTCTTAATAGATTTTTTTTGGCTAAGTTTTTTTTGACTGATTTTTTTTTACCTAAGTTTTTTTTGACTGATTTTTTTTTACCTAAGTTTTTTTTGACTGATTTTTTTTTACTTAAGTTTTTTTTGACTGATTTTTTTTTACTTAAGTTTTTTTTGACTGATTTTTTTTTACCTAAGTTTTTTTTACCTGAGTTTTTTTTGACTGATTTTTTTTTGACTGATTTTTTTTTTATTTTTTTCATACTTTAAAGATCTATAATTTATCAATTTATTATTGATAAATATAGTCTCTTGTAGCTGGGGTAGATGTATAATTCTTTGTTAATTGAAACTGATACACAACCTGATCTCCCCATTTAAAAGCGATTTCACACCCTGTTAAGTAAAATTCCCACATTCTGAAAAATTCTTCATCAAACATTTCAATAATTTGTTCTTTATTTTTTATGCAATTTTCCTTCCAATGTCTTAAAGTATGTGAATAATGAAGCTTTAGTACCTCAATATCTGATACAATTAACCCTGCTTTTTCTATTGGTGTAGTCACTTCACTCAAACTAGGAGTATATCCGCCTGGAAAAATATACTTAGTTATCCATGGGTGTGGGTCGCTAGGCGGATTAACAGACCCTATGGTGTGTATTAATGAAATACCATCATCATTAAGTAGTTTTTCAAGTTGTTTAAAAAAAATTTATAAAATTTTCTACCTACATGCTCAAACATTCCAATGCTTACAATTCTATCAAATTTTTCGGTCATTTGCCTGTAGTCTATAAGCCTGAATGTAACTTTTTTTTCTAGATTATGATCTTTTGCTTTTTTGATGCAGTAATCAAATTGCTTTTCAGATAAAGTTACTCCTGTTACCTCACAATTTTTACTTTTGGCAATATCAATAGCTAACGATCCCCATCCACATCCAATATCAAGAATTTTTTGATTTGGTTGTATATTTAGTTTTTTTATTATGTGTTGTATTTTATTATTTTGTGCAACTTCCAACGTTTCATTTTCATTTTTAAAATACCCACATGAGTATTGTTTTTTAGGATCTAAAAATAAATCATATAAACTATCTGAAAGATCATAATGATGAGCTACATTCATTTTAGATTTCTTTATAAAATTAAAGTTTGTCATGTATCTATAAGAGCCACACAATTTATTTATTAAAAAACTATAAAAATTTAATTTGTCCCGTCCGATATTCATAAGAGCGAGATCTAAAAAATCTGTTAAAGTTCCATTCTTGATTATGATATCTCCTTTAGAGTAACCTTCGCCAAAATATAAGTCAGGACGAAGTAACAATTTATATTGAAGCTTTTTATCTAAAATTTCAACTATAATTGGTTTGGGATTTCTTGGTGAACCTATAATGTATTTCTTTGAATCTGTATCAATTAATATAAATCCATCTCTTTTAAATAATTTATTTAAAAATCTTGCAAGCTGCATTTTAGGCTGTCCCTAAAGATCCTAATTTAAAATTAATTTTATCAAGATCATCAATTAATTGTTTTTTATCTTTTTCACTTAAAATACTTATCGGGGGTAAAACATTGTTATAGATTTCACTTTCATCAGACATGAAAGAATGTAATCCTGCTATTAAATTATACTTTTCAAAGGTGTTTCTCACATTGCATAGCTCATCATTTACGGTTTGTTTTTTTTTCCCTATAAAATCTTCATACACTTTTCTAGATAAGCCAGCTGTTACATTGCATGTTGCTGTAATAATACCAGCACAACCTTGTTCCAATCCTTTTAATAGTTTTGATTCTGATCCTGGTAATACAGAAAAATTATCTATTTTTAGATGTTCATAGAGATTATATGAGCTATCTTTAACTCCCACAATTTGCTTGGGAAACCTCTTTACAAGACTCTCAACACACTCAACACTAAATTTGTAGCCACATAATTTTTCAAAGTTATATAAAATAATTTTACTGCTAGGTACTGCATCAATAACTCTCGAATAAAACTCGATCACTTCTTTATCTCCATATTTATAATATGCAGGAGGCATTATTAAAAAATAATTAAAATTTAAAGATGTGGCTATCTTCATCAAATTAATTGTCTCACTTAAAGAATTAAGCCCTGTTCCAACCAAAAATTTACCTTCATGTCTGCTCTTAGATAATTCGTTTAATAAGCTAATCTTTTCACTCATAGAGATCAGCTGAGCTTGACCAGTACTTCCAAAAATTGCTACTCCATGACAGCCTTGATCTATTATTCTTTCAGCATGAATTATGGTTTTTTCAACATTCAGGCTTAAGTCTTTATTAAATAGTGACATTGATGCCGCATAAATGCCTTTAATTTTACTCATGGTCAAAACTTATATAAAATTAGAACTTAGTAAAGATGATAAAATAAAAATGAGAATTTTAGCAGTACAAAATAGAATGGGCATTGGGGATATGGTAATTTTTTTGCCTTTTATAGAGGCTATTTCAAAAAAATTTAATGTTCCAGTGAGTATTCTTGTGAAAGATAATTCCAAAGCAATACAATTTCTAGAGAATAATACGGCCATAGATCAGATCATTATTCTTGACCGAGGCAATAAAATTAAGGACGGACATCATGATGGTGTTACTGGTTTTTACAATTTGGCCATAGATCTAAAAAAATATAAATTTGATAAAATTTTTATTTTTAATTCATCTCTTAGGTTTTCCTTAATTGCAAGAGCTGCTGGCATTAAAGATATTTATCAGTACCCCTTATTTCAAAAAAAAAATCAACACATAATTGATACTGCTAAAAAATTTATAAAAAAAGAATTAAATCTTACAGTTGAAAGTGATCCTAGAATTTTTGTAGATGATCAGTTAATTAAAAAATCAAAATTAAGATACAAAATAAATGATAAAGAAATAAATATTTTATTAGGCATAGGTGGTTCGGGGCCCACCAAGAGAGTGCCTTCTAAAATTTTTATAAGTTTCATGGATTTAATTACACAAAAACATAAATGTAGATTTTTTTTAGCTACCGGTAAAAATGTAGAAGAACAAAAAATTTTACAGGAGATACTTAGCACTAAATATAAAGGTGAATGTTGTGCATTAGATGATTTAAACTTAAGTCAAATATTACCAATTATTAAAAGCTGCAATATTTCGGTCTGCAATGATTCTAGTTTTAGCCATTTATCTTCTGCTCTTGGTGTTGAAACAATTGTATTAATGGTTGATGCACCTCTGTTGTATGGAAGCTATAGCCCAAGAATGCACGCTATTGCTCCAGATGGTGAGTCGGTGGTTACACACAAAACTCGAGGAAAAAATAAAATAAATCCAAATAAAATTTTTGAAAGATTTAATAAAATTTTAAATTAAGAAATATTTTTTAAAATAAGCTCCTTTGCTTCATTTACGATCATTGATAATCTTGTTGTTTCTGGAGAAATATCTGGGTGAATTTTTTTTTGAATTTTAATATACGCTTTGTTAACTTCGTTTTTTGTTATTTTTTTATTCATATCAAGATTTAAAATTTTATAAGCCTCCTCTAAGGATAATGATGAAGAATTTTTTATATTTTGACTTTGATTAAATGAGAATCTTCCATACTTTCTCAATGTTTGAATAAGTCTGAACAATCCAATTAACCGAAATATAGATAATCCTTTTAATTTAACTATAGCTAAGCTCAAAAAAGTTAGCGGTAAACTAAATAAAAACTTACCACCAAAAGCAAACAAAATTGCCATAACTATAGAGCCCAAAAAGATTGATTTTCTTAATTGTTTTGAGATTTTTTCAGAGGATATTTTTGCTATAAATTTTAATACAAAATAAATAATTCCTATAATAATTAGTGTATAAATGATTATATTCATATAGTTAGTTTTCTCCTATGAAAATACCACAACTTAAAAAAAAACCAGAAATAAAAACATGTCATGATTTTAGTTGGGAAGACAACTATAGCTGGATTCACCAAGATAATATCTTGGAAGTATTAAAGGATGACAAAAAACTAGACCCAGATGTCAGAAAATATTTGGAAGAAGAAAATTTATACACAGATTTTCATTTATCAGATACTAAAAATATTCAAAGAGAATTATTCAATGAAATTAAAGGAAGAATAAAATTAGATGATGAGTCTTTGCCTTTTAAAGATTTTGACTTTGAATATTGGACAAAAACAACTGCAGAAGGAAATTATTCTATCAAATTAAGAAAGCGAATTGGGAGTAATGATGTTGAAGAAATTTGGAACGGAGATGAAGAAAAAGAAAAACTCAATACTGAGTATTTTGGTGTCGGAGACTTGGAGGTTAGTTTTAATGATAAATATTTAGGGTATTCATTGGACACAAAGGGTTCTGAATATTATACAATTTATATCAGGAATATTAATACCAAAAAACTAGTTACTGAAGAAATAAAAGAAACATCAGGTGGTATTACTTTCAGTTTAGATGATAAATATATATTTTATTCAAAACTAGATGAAAATCATAGACCAAGAAAAATTTATAGACACAAACTAGGCACAGCCAATAAAGAAGACCAATTAATTTTTGAAGAAAAAAGTGAGGCTTTTACTGTTGGCATAGGCTTAAGTTCAGATGAAAAATATTTTTTTATAACAACTTCAGATCATAACACTTCTGAACAATATTATTTTGATGCTACTGAAAAAGAACCGAAACCTAGATTAATAAAAAAACGAGAAAAAGGAATTCTTTATTCTGTTAATTCTTGGAATGGAAAATTTTATAATCATACAAATTATGATGCTGAGGACTTTAAAATAGATATCACCGAAGATTTAGAGATACCCACTTGGCAAACATTTGTGGCTGCAAAAGAAGAGGTTTTAATTGGTGGACTAACATTTTTAAATAATTGGATAATAAGATCGGAAACTTCAAATGCTTTAGATAAATTATTTGTAAAAAATATTAAAAACGGTGAGGAAGAAGAATTAATTTTTTCAGATGAAGATGTTTATGTTCCTGGTGTATCTTTGGTTCAAAGAGATAAAAATACAGATGAAATTTATTTGGGCTATTCGTCACCCAAAACCCAATCGAGAGTTTATTCTTATAATTTACACTCCAAACAAAAAAAGCTAGTCAAAGAACAGATCATTCCTTCTGGCCATAATCCAGAGGACTACATTGTTGAAAGAGTAGATTGTGTGTCACACGACGGAAAATTAGTCCCACTTACAATCACAAGGCATAAAGACACTAAACTCGACGGAACTGCCAATTTATTACTTTATGGCTATGGTTCGTATGGAAGCTCTATGACTCCTAGTTTTTCCAGCACCAAGTTAAGTTTAATTAATAGAGACATTATTTGGGTTACATCACATATTAGAGGTGGAATGGAAAGAGGAATGAAGTGGTGGAAAGAAGGAAAACTTCTTAATAAAAAAAATACTTTTGAAGATTATATTGCTTCAGCAAAGTATTTGATTGAAAATAAATATACTTCAAAAAATAAGATAATAGGAATGGGTGGTTCTGCTGGTGGTCTTCTTATGGGGGCGGTGGTTAACCAGGCACCAGAGTTATTTTTAGGAATAATAATGGCAGTTCCATTTGTCGATTCTTTAACAACTAACTTAGACCATTCTTTACCATTGACTGTTGGTGAATTTGATGAATTTGGGAATGCAAAAGATAAAAAGGATCATTTTGATTATATTTATTCTTATGCCCCTTACAATAATATAAAAAAAATGCACTATCCCCACATATTTATCACTACAAGCTTGAGTGACAACAGAGTTCTATTTGATGAACCTACAAAATTTACAGCAAAACTTCGGGAGTATAAAACAGATAACAATTTATTACTTTTGAAAACTGAAATGAATGCGGGTCATGGTGGAAAATCAGGAAGAGATGGGGCTATAGAAGAAATTGCACTAGACTACGCATTTGCATTAAAAATCGCAGAAAAAATTTAATTTTTAGTTTCTGTATTAAAAACAACCGTTAGACACAAAACCAATAACAATTAAATTAGAATTAATTTCAAACCTTCTTTCACAAAGAATAGTATATTTTTTTGTATTATAAACGAATTCTAAATTACCTTTTTCATTTTTAAACTTTTCATCCGGCTTACCTAAATTCATTTGCAAGTTATTTAAATTTTTTCCAATATATTGACTTAATTTAGCATTCTCTTCTTTTATAATTTCATCAGTCTTTTGCTTAATCGTTTGACAGCCAGACACTAAAATTAAAATTAATAAACTAAAAAAAATAAGTTTTAGTTTTTCCATAGATATAAGCTAACACTGATAATATTGCATAAATATAAACTTCTCAGTTGAATTATGTTAATAAACATGGGTTTTTAAGAGTATTTTTCTCCATAATCTAATATTAATCAAACTTAATCTTAGGAGGATCTATGTTAGAAAGTTATTTTAACTACAAGAAACACAAGACTGATTTTAAAACAGAAGTGGTTGCTGGTGTAACTACATTTTTAACAATGGCTTACATTATGTTTTTAAATCCATTTATATTGTCAGGTGAATTTGCTGGACCAGAAAAAGGTTTCTTTGAATTTGGCGCTGTGTTCACCGCAACAATTGTTGCAACTGCACTTGCGTGTTTCATAATGGCATTTTACGGAAAAACATGGCCAATAGGTTTGGCTCCAGGAATGGGGATTAATGCCTTTGTTGCTTTTGGAGTTGTTGGAGGAATGGGCTACACACCGCAAGCGGCACTTGGCGCAGTTTTGGTTGCTGGTGTTTTATTTTTAATCATTTCATTAACACCAATTAGAGCCTGGTTAATTAATTCTATTCCAAAAAGTTTAAAACTTGGAATAGGTGCTGGGATTGGATTGTTTTTAGCAATTATTGGTCTAGAAATTATGGGTGTTGTTGCTGACCATCCAGTTACCCTAGTAACTATTGGTGATATGAAAAATCCTTTAATTTTACTAGCCTGCCTAGCTTTTGTTTCAATGATAGTTATGGAAAAACTTAATATTAAAGGAAATATTATTATTGGAATTATTGTATTTAGCATTATCGCTTGGACGACAGGGTTAGCAAAATTTAATGGAGTTGTTGGAGATATTCCTCCAATGACTTATTTATTTGATTTTGATCTTACAGCTGCATTTACTGCTGGAATGTCTACGGTAATATTTACATTATTGTTCATAGACTTTTTTGATACTGCTGGAACCCTAACTTCTGTTGCAAATGTTGCTGGAAAAGTTGATAGCGAAGGAAAGGTTCAGGACATTGAAAAAGCAATGATGGCTGATAGTGTTGGAACTGTAGCTGGAGCATTAATGGGCACAACGACGGTAACAAGTTATGTTGAGTCTGGCGCTGGCGTAAAAGCAGGTGGAAGAACAGGAATGACGTCTCTAACTATTGGAGTTTTATTTCTAGCTTGCTTGTTCCTTTCACCTTTGGCTACTAGTTTACCAAAAGAAATAGATGGTGCTGCGTTGTTGTATGTTTCTGTTTTATTTGTAAGAAATATTACAGATATTGAGTGGGATGATATTGGTGAGTCTGCTCCTGCAATACTTGCAATGATTGCCATGCCTTTAACTTACAGTATTAGCAATGGTATTGCTTTAGCATTTATCTCTTACGCTTTGATCAGATTATTTACTGGTAAGTTTTCAAGTACATCACCAGCAATATGGGTGATAGCAACACTTAGTGTTGTAAGTTTTGCTGTTGCTTAAAAATATCTTTATAGGGTTGGATTGAAATCTGACCCTATTTATTTCTCTTAATTATTTCTTCTATGGATAGTTCTTCATAATGTTCTGTTGGCTGAACAATCCAAGGATCTGACTCTAACTTTACGGGACAAAAATCTGGTTCAAAAGTTGATGACTTTTTTTTCCACAAACAAGCTGTTTTAACTTCTTTAATAAAATTTTTTGTTGGTTCATATTTTTTCAACCACTCAATACTTTTATTTAATGTCAGTCCAGTATCTGACAGATCATCTACTAAAAGGACTTTATTAAAGTCTTTATTTTCAGCTAAAGAACTAATTTCTCTGGCAAACATTAATTGTCCCTGTTTATCTTCCATTCTTTCACCTGAATAACTTTGAATAACTATGTAAGCTATGGGTAATTTTAAGATTCTTGAAAGAATGTCTAATATTGGTGCGGCACCCCTCATAATACCAACTAATACAGTTGGTTTATAACTATTATGGATTTCTATTGCTAATTTTTCAACAATTTTTGTATACTCATCAAATGTGATAATTAATTTATCTGCCATAAAAATTTTTATCATATAAATAAAAATAAAAAAGAATTAAAAATTATGAAAATATTTGATTGCTTCATGTACTTTGATGAAGACCTGGTTTTAGATGTTAGGCTTAATTTTTTAGATAAATTTGTCGATAAATTTGTAATAATTGAGTCTGAATACAATCATAAAGGAGAGAAAAGAACTCCCCTATTTAATATTAATAAATTTGAAAGATTTAAGCATAAAATTCAATATATTTTAGTAAATAAAATTCCTTTAGGAATTGAAAAAATAAATATAGATGAAGATAAAAATGAACTATATAGAAAATCAATCTTTAATGCTTGGAAAAGAGAAAATCTTCAGAGAAATCAAATCTCAAAAGGATTATTAGATGCTAATGAAGAAGATTGGATTATTATTTCTGATCTAGATGAAATACCTGACCTAAGTCAATTAAACCTCAAAAACATCAATGATAGTTTTGTCTTTTTTAAACAAGACATGATGTATTACAAGTTTAATTTAAAATTAGAGGATTTTATTTGGGTTGGAAGTAAAGCATGTAAAATGAAAAACCTAGAATCTCCCCAATGGATAAGGGATATAAAAAATAATAAGTATCAGTGGTGGAGGCTGGATACCTATTTTTCTAAGAAAAAATACCGTAATATTTTTTTTGTTGAAAATGGTGGTTGGCATTTTTCATATTTAAAGAGTCCTAAGGACATAGAAAAAAAACTACAATCTTATCTTCATCATATAGACTACGATCTAAATCCTGTTGGAGAGAAAGGAATAGAGAAAATGATAAATAATAAAAGAACGATCTATAATTTAAAAGCGGATCAAAGAGAAAAAAAATTTGATGGTGCAAATAAATTAATAAAAATTAATATTAATTCACTACCATCATATATTATGGAAAATAAAAATAAGCTTAAAGATTGGATTGAAGAGTAATGAGGGGATATTGGGTGGCTTTATATAAAAAAATTGAAAATAAAGAAAATCTAAAAAATTATTCTAATAAAGTAACCCCTGTCATAAAAAGTTTTGGTGGAAGGCCACTAGTTAGAGGTGGGGAATATCTATGTCTAGAGGGTGAAAACTTTTCAAGAACGGTAATTTGGGAGTTTCCAAGCTATAAAGCTGCTATTGAGTGTCACAAATCAAAAGAATACCAGGACGGATGGTTGTTAGCCAAAGATACTACTGAAAGAAATTTACAGATTATTCGAGGTTTTAATATTGAATAGGCTCTGGATCTATACTTCTCCATATATACCAAGTTGCCACCGAACAATATGGGGAAAACCTTTTCTTTAATAGTTTTACATAAGATTCTGGCGGTAAGTAATTTTTTTTATAATTTTTTGAAATTCCTCTTAAAAGACCAATATCTTGTATAGGCCAAATATTTGAACGATTATAAGTAAACAATAAAATCATTTCAGCTGACCATCTACCAATTTGTCTTAATTGAGATAAATAAATGATTGCATCTTCATCTGACATTTTGGGAATTAATCTAGGATTAAATGATTTATTCAATGTTTGCCTTGCTAAACTCTTTATTCCCTTAACTTTCTGTCTGCTTAATCCGCAACTTTTAAGTTGAGCAGAAGATATTTTAGATATTGTCTTTGCATTAATTTTATTTTTACATTTCTTTTTAAATTTTAGAAAAACTGAGTTTGCTGCTGCAACACTAATTTGTTGTCCAATGATACTTTTACATAACGAAAAAAATATATCTTTTCTAGAGGTCAGTACAGCCTCTAAGGGAGACTTGTATTTATGAATTAGTGAAGACATCACTTTATCCTTAGAGGATAAATATTTTTTTGCAGTATTCCAATATTTTGGTTTTTTACTCATGTCTAGTGGTTGATGATATTTTTTGTTTATGATAAATTTCCCTTTTAAAAATTATAAGAGATGCAAGAATCACAAGAGATGCTCCTATTAATGTTTTTACAGTTGGTATTTCACTCCAAATTAAATAACCAAAAATAATAGCAAATATTAAGGCCAAATATTTTAAAGGTGCCACCAAAGAAACTTCAGAAAGTTTATAAGATTGTGTTAAAAATAAATTTGCTGTACCGCCAGTTACTCCAATTAAAGCTAAAAGAACAAAATCCTGAAAATTTGGTATTATCCAACCCATAGGAATTGTGGCTAGGCCTGCAATTGAAATTGTAATTGTAAAAAAAATTGAAATAAGCCAAATAGGTTCTGTTGTAGACAGCTTTCTGATTGTAATAGTTACAAAAGCCATCCCAATACAAAATATTAATGGAAGAAAATAAAGATAGTTCATGCCTTTGAAGCCAGGCTCTGCAATTATAATAACACCCATGAAACCAATCAAAACCGCCAACCATCTGAAAACACCTACTTTCTCACTAAGTAAAAAAATTGATAATACCGTAATAAATAAAGGTGCAGCGTATGACAAGCTAACAACAACAGCCAAGGGAAGTTCCCTCAATGCAATAACTATCGCTATTAATGCAGTTAAGCCCATTAGACACCTAAATAAATGTTCTTTAGATCTTTTAGTTTTATAAAAGGTTTTTAGTTTTTTTTTAGGTATCAAAAAATAAGTAGGTAATAGTCCGAAAAAACCCCTAAAAAACAACACTTCTCCTGTTGGGTAGTCACTTGACCATTTTACAAGTAAATCCATAATAGAAAAGGTGCACACAGATAAAAACATGTACAAAAAACCCAATTGATTTTTAGTTAGCATAGCAATAATTTGTAAATCAAATTAAACTATAATCAATGGAAATAGCAGTTTTAGGATTGGGATGTTTTTGGGGACCAGAAATTAAGTTTAGTAAACTCAAGGGAGTTATCAAAACTGAGGTTGGGTATTGTGGGGGTGACAGCAAAGAAACTACCTATAAAGAAATATGTACTGGTAATACAAATCATGCAGAAGTTGTTAAATTAGACTTTGACCCTAAGGTTATTTCTTATGAAAAAATTTTAGACTTTTTTTTTGAAATTCATGACCCCACGACCTTGGATTCACAAGGACCTGATTTTGGAACACAATACAGAAGCGAAATATTTTACTTAAGTGACAAACAAAAAGAAATTGCTGAAAATATTATAAAAAAAACAAATTCAAATTTATCTGGAAAAGTTGTA
>Ga0307986_10001874_pt1 | contig 15185 bp, 13 predicted proteins | sample EllFjometageno82_FD_203170 | JGI IMG/M metagenome (GOLD analysis project Ga0307986, IMG submission 203170) | Marine microbial communities from Ellis Fjord, Antarctic Ocean - #82 | ecosystem: Environmental > Aquatic > Marine > Unclassified | place: Southern Ocean | collected 2014-10-09
AAGTATTTAGCTGATTTATCAATTAATATAGCAAGATCTTTTGTCATAGATCCACTCTCTACTGTTTCAACACAAACACTTTCTAGTGTTTTAGAAAATTTTATTAAATCATTGTTGTTATCTAATTTTCCTCTATGAGCTAACCCCCTGGTCCAAGCAAAAATAGATGCAATTGGGTTCGTAGAAGTTTCTTTTCCTTGTTGGTGCATTCTATAGTGTCTTGTTACTGTTCCATGCGCAGCTTCGGCCTCAACTATTTTTCCGTCAGGTGACATTAAAACACTCGTCATTAAACCTAAGGAACCAAAACCTTGAGCAACTGTATCTGATTGGACATCACCGTCGTAATTTTTACAAGCCCAAATATACGCTCCATTCCACTTCATTGCACAAGCAACCATGTCATCAATTAATCTGTGTTCATAAGTTATATTTGCAGTTTTAAATTTATCAGCAAATTCTTTTTTAAATATCTCTTCAAACAAATCTTTAAACCTTCCATCGTAAGCTTTTAAAATAGTATTTTTAGTCGACAAATAAACTGGCCAGTTTCTTTCCAGTCCATAATTCATACAAGATCTTGCAAAATCTTTAATTGAATCATCTAAGTTGTACATTGACATCGCTACACCGGGACCAGGAAAGTTAAAAACTTCAAATTCCTTTTTTTCATTTCCATCTTCAGAAGTCCATTTAATTTCCATCTTACCTTTTCCTGGAACTAGGAAATCGGTTGCTCTGTATTGGTCACCAAAAGCGTGTCTTCCAATCACAATGGGCTTTGTCCACGTAGGAACTAATTTTGGAATATTCTTACATATGATAGGTTCTCTAAAAACTGTTCCACCTAATATATTTCGTATAGTACCGTTAGGGGATCTCCACATTTTTTTTAGATTGAATTCTTTTACTCTTTCTTCATCAGGCGTTATCGTTGCACATTTAATACCTACTCCGTATTTATTTATTGCATTCGCAGAATCTATAGTAATTTGGTCTGAGGTTTTGTCTCTACTTTCTACGCCTAAGTCATAATATTTTACATCTAAGTCTAAATAGGGTGAAATAAGTTTTTCTTTGATAAATGACCAAATAATTCTTGTCATTTCGTCGCCATCTAACTCAACGACTGGGTTTTTTACCTTAATTTTAGACATGCTTAATTTTTGTAAATATAAATTGATTAAAATGAATTTTTATACATATTAGTCTTCATTATCAAATTTAAAAAAATGTTAAATACAGTTTTGCCAAAAATACACAAAGAAGGTTACCGTTTTCTAGCTATAGCTATAGTAATCACTTTTATTTGCTTGCTCATTTCAAAAGCACTAGGTTTAATTGCAATTTTATTAACAGTTTGGGTTTACTATTTCTTTAGAGATCCAGATCGAATTTCGATCCAGGACGATAACTTTTTAGTAAGTCCAGCTGACGGTCTAATTTCTAACATTTCACAAGTAGATGGACCTGCGGAGCTTTCTTTGGAAGGTAAAAAATTTACAAAAATTAGCATCTTTATGAATGTTTTTAATTGTCACGTTAATCGAACGCCTGTTTCGGCTAATGTAACAGAGATACTTTACAAACCAGGAAAGTTTTTGAATGCTTCACTTGATAAATCTAGCGAAGAGAATGAAAGAAATTACTATAGGTTAAAATTAAAAGATGGAAATGAAATTATAATTGTTCAAATAGCAGGACTGATAGCTAGAAGAATAGTAACAGAAGTCAAAGTTAACCAATCGATAGAACAAGGTGAGCGTATTGGAATGATTAGATTCGGAAGTAGAGTAGATGTTTATTTTAATAATAGAAAATTATTAGCTAAATTAGGACAAAATGTAGTTGCTGGTGAAAGTTTGTTAGCAGTTAAATAAAATGGAAGAAAAAAATTCTTTTAAATTAGTCACATCAAAAAAATCTAGATTTATCTTACCCAACCTATTAACTTTAATTGGTGTATGCCTTGGCATTAGTTCAATAAAATTTGCACTAGATCAGAATTATAACTTAGCAGTAATTTTTATAATTTTCGCAGCTATTCTAGACACATTAGACGGAAGAATAGCTAGATTAATTAAAGGAACTTCCGAATTTGGAAAAGAATTAGACTCACTCACAGACTTTGTTAGTTTTGGTATAGCTCCAGCTTTTATATTATATTTTTGGGAATTGAAGAACTATGGAAAAATAGGATGGGCAATAACTTTAATTTTTTCTGTTTGTTGCGTGTTGAGACTTGCAAGGTTTAATTTGACAAAGATTTCTGAAGAGTCTGAGTGGAAACGTAATTATTTTGAAGGAATACCATCACCTGCAGGAGCAATCTTAATATTACTACCATTGATTTATGAACTTTCAGAACTTCAATTTAATCTTGATATTAAAAAATTTACACCCTATTTAGTAGTGACAGTTGCCCTTCTTTTGATCAGCAACATCCCAACTTTTTCCTTAAAAAAAATTAAGATATCAAGCCAACTAACTATTTTCTTACTTTTTGGAATTGTAGTAATTTTTGTTTCATTAATTTTTTTTACATTTAAGGCATTGTTGGTTCTAGGCATACTTTATTTCACATCAATTCCAGTGAGTTATTTTTTACACAAAAAAACAAGCATGAAATTAAGTAAAATTTCGAAGCAAGAAGATCATGAAGACATTCTTTAATGAAAAAAACAAAGAGAGCTAAAAAAAGTAGAACTTGGGTTATCAAGCAACATCGAGACCAATTTTTTAAAAAAGCTAAAGTACTTGGTTATAAATCAAGGGCAGCTTTTAAATTAATTGAACTAAATAAAAAATTTAATTTCATAAAAAAAAATTCTAATTTACTAGATATAGGATCCACTCCAGGAGGGTGGTCACAGGTAGCATCAAAAATAATAACAAATGGAAAAATTCTGGCAATAGATATAACTCCAATGGAAAAATTGAACAATGTAATATTTTTTAACAATGATTTTTCGGATGAAAAAGTTCAAGATAAAATTTTGAAAACTTTTAATGACAAAATTGATATCATAGTTTCTGATATGGCAGAAAATACAACTGGGAATAAAACTGTTGACTCTATTAGAACAAATAGTCTTTGTGCAGATGTTATTAGTTTTTCTTTAAGAGCTCTAACAAAGAAGGGTAGTTTAGTGTGTAAATTATTTATGGGGGAAGAATTCTTAGAAGTTAAAAATTTAGCTAAGAAAAATTTTAAAAATGTAGATTTTTTTAAACCTGAATCAAGCAGAAGCGAGTCAAAAGAAACTTATATAATTTGTTCTTTATTAAAGACTTTATAATTGCTTATAATTGTATATAAGTTTATATGGAAGTAATCAAAGAAGCTTTAACATTTGACGATGTGCTACTTGTGCCAAGATATTCTTCTGTTTTACCCTCAGAAACAAATTTAAATGTAGATTTAGGCTATAATCTAAAATTAAAAATTCCTTTTATATCATCAGCGATGGATACAGTGACAGAAGCACCAATGGCTATTGCAATAGCTCAAAGTGGTGGTCTTGGAATTATACACCGTAATTTATCAATTATAAATCAATCGAAAGAAATAAAAAAAGTTAAAAAGAAAAATTTATTAGTAGGTGCGGCCGTAGGAACGGGAAGTGATGATTTAAATCGAACAAGGTCAATAATAGAAGCCGGTGTAGATTTGATTGTCATAGATACAGCTCATGGGCATAGCGATAAAGTCATAAAAATATTATCAAAAATTAAAAAAATAAATTTAAAAAAACCTATTTGCGTTGGAAATATTGCTACAGCAGAAGCAGCTTTGAAATTATACGATGAAGGTGCGGATATATTAAAAGTGGGCATTGGACCAGGATCGATTTGTACTACTAGAATGATAGCTGGCATTGGTGTGCCTCAAATTAGCGCTATCTTAGATGTTAAAAAAAGGATGAAAAATAAAAATATTAAAATTATATCGGACGGAGGTATAAAATTTTCTGGAGACATTGTAAAAGCTATAGCAGCTGGTGCAGATGCCATTATGATGGGCTCAATTTTTGCAGGAACAGAAGAAAGTCCCGGAAACAAATTCAAATTTAAAAAAAAATTCTATAAATCATATAGAGGTATGGGCTCAATAGGAGCTATGTCTGCCGGTTCTTCAAATAGATATTTTCAAAAAAACCATAAAGATAAATCTAAATTTGTTCCAGAAGGTGTAGAAGCTAGAGTAATTTACAAAGGTGCTGTCGATCAAATTTTATATCAATTACAGGGCGGCCTGAGATCTTCCATGGGTTACATAGGAGCAAAAAAAATACTTGAAATTCAGAAAAAAGCAAAATTTTTAAAAATTACTAAAGCTGGATTTTACGAGAGTATGGTACACAGTGTTGAAATGACAAAAAAAGAAGTTAATTACAAATTATGAAAAAAAATATATTAACAACTATTATACTATTCTTTCTAACGCTTTTTAGTTCCGGAGTAGCACAGGGTAAAAATTCATATTTTGAAGAAGGAAAAAAATTATTTGATAATAAAAAATATTTAGATTCAAAATTTTATTTTGAAAAAGATATTGTGTTTAATCCTAAGAGTGAAAATTCATACTTATATTTAGCTAGAATATTTAAAGAAGAGAATAAAGACACATTAGAAGAAAATAATTTAAACACGGTGCTATTACTTAATCCCAAAAACGAAGAGGCAATATATTTTTTAACTTTACTAAATATTAAAAAATCTAACTTTTTGAAAGCAAAAGAATTAATTGATATAATGACATCTGTGTGCGTTAAAATGTGTACTACAAAAATTGAGTTGCAAGAAAAGTTAAACAGTTCACAAAAAAGTAAATGAACCAAAAGCCAACTAAAGATAAAATTATTATTGTAGATTTTGGTTCCCAGGTTACTAAATTAATAGCAAGAAGAATTAGAGAAAATAAAGTTTTTTCAGAAATTTTAATGCCTAAAGACTTGACACAAGAGGGTTTATTCAAAAATGTTAAAGGAATTATTCTGTCTGGAGGCCCTTCCACAGTTACCGGGAATAAATTCCAAAATATTCCAAAAGAAATTTTTAGTTTAAATATTCCTATCCTTGGAATTTGTTATGGGCTTCAATTAATAGCAAAACATTTTAAAGGAAAAGTTAAAGCAAGCGAAGGAGAAAGAGAATTCGGCCGAGCGATATTAACCAAATCTAGAAGTTCATTATTGACTAAGAATTTTTTTGATAAAAATGAATGTAATGTTTGGATGAGCCATCAAGACTCCGTCTATAAACTCCCAAAAGGATTTAGTAAAATAGCTTCAACTAAAAATTCTTCAATGACAATTATTGAAAATACAAAAAAAAGGATATACGGAATTCAGTTTCATCCAGAGATGACACACACACAGAATGGAAATACCATCTTTAAGAATTTTATTTTTGATATATGTAAATCAAAAAAGCAGTGGAAATTAGAAGCTGAAAAAATAAGAATTATAAAAGAAATTAAAGAAATTGTTAAAAAAGAAAAAGTTATTTGCGCTTTATCTGGAGGTGTAGATAGCAGCGTTGTAGCATTATTAATAAATAAAGCTATTGGAACTAAACTTAAATGTATTATGGTCGATACTGGCTTAATGAGAAAAGATGAGTTTAAGTCAACCTACAAAATTTTTAAAAATAAATACAAACTAAATGTTAAAATTATCAATGCCTCAAAAATTTTTCTTAAGAATCTAGAGAATACAATTGACCCAGAAAAAAAAAGAAAAATTATAGGAAAACTTTTTATAAAGATTTTCGAAGAAGAAGCAAAAAAAATTAAAAATGTTAAATTTTTAGCTCAAGGAACTTTATACCCTGACATAATTGAAAGTAGATCTGCAACTGGAAGTAAAACTTCTATAATTAAATCTCACCATAATGTTGGAGGACTCCCAAAAAAAATGAATTTAAAATTAATAGAACCTCTAAAAGAGTTTTTTAAAGATGAAGTAAGAGTTCTTGGGGATTCTGTTGGTTTGGTAAAAAGTATATCTAGAAAGCACCCTTTTCCAGGACCTGGCTTGGCTATTAGAATAGTAGGCAATATCACAAATGAAAAAGTAAAGATTCTTCAAGAAGCAGACCATATTTTTATAGGTCAACTTATTAAATATAATTTGTATAACAGAATTTGGCAGGCCTACGCTGCCTTACTTCCTGTAAAAACAGTGGGCGTAATGGGCGACTCAAGAACTTATGAATATATTTGCTTATTACGAGCCGTTGTATCAGAAGATGGAATGACCGCAGATTATTTCAGTTTTCCTAAATTTTTCCTAGATGAAATCTCTAACAAGATTATAAATGAAGTGAAAGGTATAAACAGGGTTGTTTATGATATAACTTCTAAGCCACCAAGCACTATTGAGCTCGAATAAAGTGAAAAGAAAAATTTTAAATATTATAAACTCAAAAAATAAAAAACCACTTGTTTGCTTAACAGCTTACTCTAAGCCAATTGCTAAAATTCTAGATAAACATTGTGATATAGTTTTAGTAGGAGATTCTTTGGCCACAGCAATGTATGGGATGAAAAACACTCATTTAGTTGATATAGACACGATGATACGACATGGTATTAGCGTTAGATCTAACCTTACTAAAGCACTTTGTGTAGTTGATATGCCAGCCAGATCTTACAAAGATATTACCGAAGCTAAAAAAAATGCAAAATTAATTTTTAATAAAACTAAATGTGATGCAGTCAAAATTGAGTGCAATGGTAAAAATTACGATATAATCAAAAGCTTAGTAGATATTGGTATACCAGTAATGGGGCACATAGGTTTCACACCCCAATACTTTAAAAAATTTAAAGTGCAAGGAATTTCAGATAAAGAACGTTCTAGGCTTGTGGAACAAGCTAAAAAAAATCAAGCAGCAGGGGTTTTTAGCCTTGTGTTAGAATGTATTAATCATACAACAGCAAAAGAAATTACAAATTCTATTAATATACCAACAATAGGCATAGGAGCATCAGCTCATTGTGATGGTCAAATCTTAGTTACAGATGACATGCTGGGATTAAGTGGCTTTTATCCAAAGTTTGTTAAAAAATATGTCAACCTAAATAATATAATTGAATTAGGAATTAAAAAATATAAAAAAGAGGTCATAAATAGAAATTTTCCAAAAAAAAAATATATATATTAAACTATGTCCAATGAAACAATAAAAGAAAATCTCCGACTTAAAATTATTAATTTTTCAAGAAAAAATTTTAAAAAAATTATTAGTTTATTAATTATTTTATTTATTTTTTTATGTGCATTTTTATTTTATAATAATTTACAAAAAAAAAATAATATTAAAATAGCAGAACAATACTCCCAAGCTGCACTTTTAGTGAAACAAAAAAAATTGTTTGAAACTAAGTTGTTGCTAGAAAATATTATTAACAAAAGCCATCAATTTTATTCACCACTTGCGCTATATCTTGTAATTGACAATAACATCGAGAAAGATAGTAAAAAAATAATTGCTTATTTTGATAAAATTTTAAAAAATAATAAAATCAGTAAAGAAAATTTAAATTTAATTAAAATAAAAAAAGCTATGTATTTAATCCGCTTAGACAAAGAAGAGCTAATTACCGAAACACTAAATCCTATTATTAATTCTAATTCTATATGGAAAAATATGGCAATTGACTTAATGACAGAATATTTTTTATCAAAAGGGCAAAATATTAAAGCTCAAGAATATATTACGCTATCAAACACTAAAGTAAAAAAATAATTATAAATGAAGAGTTTATTTTTAATCTTCATCCTACTAATAATTACTGCATGTTCTTTTGACAATAAAACTGGCATATGGAAAGATGCTTCTGATGTGCTTGTTGGAAATAAGGACACGCAGTCTATCGAACGCAGTAATTCCAAGAGTAGATTTGAAGACATATTAATAAAAAAAGAAATATTTAATGAGGAAAAAAATTCTCTAAATAATTTTAATTTAGATTTCGATAATTCTATCGTGATTTCAAATTGGTTAGAAGAGTTTGGTGCTCCAAATAATAATATTTCTAATATCTCTTATAGTGGAAATAATATTCTTACTTCTACAAGCCGTAAATTAAGTAGGTTTCCGATGAATAATAGTAACTCCGATAGAAATATTATTTTTTATAATAATAATCTTATTAGTTATGACCAAAAAGGAAAAATTTTTATTTATTCGATAAACTTAAAAAAAAAAATATTCGAATATAATTTTTATAAAAAAAAATTTAAAAATATTAAAAAAGAAATTTTTCTTATTGTAAGTGACGATATATTATATGTTTCTGATAATCTTGGGTATTTATACGCTATAAATTTAAAAAATAATTCCCTTGTGTGGGCTAAAAATTATGGCATACCTTTTAGATCCAATCTAAAGATAGCTAGTAATCAACTTTTCTTAGCAAATCAAGATAATGTAATTTATTCAATAGATATAAAAACAGGTGAGAAACAATGGCAATTTGCTACTAGTATTACTTTTTTAAAATCTGATTTCAAAAATAATTTTGCTCTCAAAGTAGTTAATAACAATCTATTTTTTTTAAATACCAGTGGAGAACTTTATTCAATTAACTACGTAAGTCAGAAAATTAATTGGATTTATAATTTTAAAGCCTCCTCTTTAAGTAGTAATCTAGATTTATTTTCAAGCCATCCTCTCGTTCTACAAGACAATAATTTAGTTGTGTCTACAGAAAATTCACTGTTCCACTATAACTCTATCTCAGGTATCAAAAATTGGGGTTTCCCATCTAGTACTGTCTTAAAACCTGTCCTAACGAGTAATTACACATATATATTATCTAAAAATGACTTATTAATTTGCATCGAAAATAAAACAGGAGATGTTCTATGGTCAAAAAATATCTATAAAAATCTTAAAAACAGCAAGATGAAAATAAAAATTGGTAAGTTTTATGACTTAAAAATAACAAACAAAAAACTAAACCTATTTTCAGCGAACGGTTATTTATTATCTTTTAATTATAACAATGGTAATCTTAATCTTATGAAAAAAATTAGTAAAAATGGAATTAAATCTAAAATTATTTTTTTGAAAAATCAAATGTTTCTAATTAATAATAAAAATAAGTTATTAAAATTTAATTAGTTAATTTAATTATTTGATTTTGAACTCAGCAAAGAAAGTTGAGTAATTTTTCCTTCACCTAATAAATCTTTAGGTTTAACTGGGTATTCTCCGGTAAAATAATGATCACTTAATTGTGGATATAAATTGTTCCTTTTTTCAAAACCAATAGCTTTATACAGTCCCTCTAAGCTTAAAAATTTTAATGTCTTAGCATTGATGTAGTTACACATTTCATCATTTGTTTTTCCGCTAGCCAGCAACTCCTTTTTGGTTGGCATGTCTACACCATAAAAGTCAGGATAAAGAATCTCTGGACAAGCAATTCTCACGTGTACTTCTTTAGCCCCTGCATCATAAAGCATTTTTACTATTTTAAGACAAGTTGTGCCTCGTACCAAGGAATCGTCTACTAGAATGATAGATTTATTTTTTACTAGTGTTTGTGTCGCATTTAATTTTAGTTTAACTCCAAAACTTCTAATACTTTGAGTAGGTTCAATAAAAGTTCTTCCTACATAATGATTCCTTATAAGTCCTAGTTCAAAACTTTTTTTTGAATATTGACTGTAGCCAAGTGCAGCTGGTACGCCGGAATCTGGCACAGGTACCACTATATCAGCCTCAAGATCTGTTTCTTTGGCAAGCTCTTCACCCATTTTCTTTCTATATTCATAAGCACATTTATTATTAAGTAAACTATCAGGTCGAGCAAAATAAATATATTCAAACGCACACGGTCTTGCTTTTTTAGCTGGAAAAGGTTTTAAACTATTTAGTTTTCCATTTTCTATAATCACAATTTCTCCATTCTCTACTTCTCTAATAAATTTTGCCCCGACAATATCTAACGCGCAAGTTTCTGATGCTAAGATAAAAGAATTTTTTAATCTGCCAATTACAAGGGGTCTAATACCAAATGGATCTCTAATACCGATTAATTTTTTATTAGTTATCATTACTAGCGCATAAGCGCCTTGTATTTGAAAAAGAGCATCAACAATTTTATCTGTCATTCTATTTCTGTTAGATTTTGCTATTAGTTGAACTATTGTCTCGGTATCACTTGTAGTTCTAAAAATAGCACCTTCTTTAACAAGACTATTTCTTAGTTCCACTGCATTGGTTAAGTTTCCATTATGAGCTAAGCTAACCCCGCTACCATAAAGATCGGCAAAAAAAGGCTGAACATTTCTTAAAGAAACTCCTCCTGATGTGGAATACCTATTATGACCTATCGCAGATCTTCCAGGTAATTTTTTTATTGTTACAGGATCAGTAAAGTAGTCACCAACCAGCCCTTGCCTTTTCTCTAAGTGAAAAGTTTTTCCATCGAATGAAGAAATACCACATCCTTCTTGGCCTCTATGCTGTAAGGCATGTAAGCCAAGTGCTACTAAAGCCGAGGCATCTTCGTGGTCTGAGACTCCAAAGACTCCACACTCTTCCTTAAGTTTATCCAGTCTAAATTTTTTCAATTTTTTCTTTAGTTTCTATAATATCTTTATATTTTGGAAACTCATTAATGAGTAAGTCATTTCCATTTTTAACTACGTTAAAAGAAAAAGCAGTAGTTGTCGATATACCCCATTTTTCATAAGGATAAAACCAGTTTAACAGGGAAAAAAGACAAACTGTAACTATGTAACCTTTAAATATTCCAAAAAGAATACCAAAAGACTTATCTACAGACCCGAGACCTGACCATGTCACTGTTCGGCCTAAAGCTTTACCTAAAATAATACTAATAAATAATGTTATAATAAAAATAAAGACACCAAGCCCGACATTATTAATAAAATCTGATTCAATGTAATCACTCACCACAGGTTGCAGCGCTGGCACTAGAATAATAGTCGTAATGGCGGAGATAATCCATTTTAGAGAGGTGAGAAAGCTAAGTGAAAAACCTCGAGCAAAACATTTTACTATATTATATAAAACTATTAACACAAAAAAAATATCAAACAATAAAATATCTTCCCTTAAAAAATCAATCAAGTTACTCATTACCAAAAGGCTTAAGAACTAAAATTAATTTTGGTAATAAAGTTAACACTGAAATTAATGCTAACAACATTGCTATACCAGTAAAGACACCAAAATAAATAGTTGGTATAAAGTTAGACAGAACTAGAATAGAAAATCCAAAAACAATAGTAATAGATGTATTGAGTATAGCCACACCAACAGTGTTATGACATCTATCTACTGTTTGATTGTAGTTTTTTATTTTTTTAAATTCTTCTTTGAATCTGTAAATATAATGAATGCTATTGTCTACTGCTACACCAATAGTAATAGCAGCTATTGTGATAGTCATCATATCTAGTGGAATTCCAAGAAGACCTATAATGCCTAAAATAAAAAATGCAGCCATAAAGTTAGGAACAACGCCAATAAAAGAAAGCATTAGATTTCTAAAAAGAATGAAAAACATTAATGAAATTCCAACCATAACCACACCTAATGTTAAAATTTGAGATTTAAAAAGACTCTGTAATAAATTATTAAAAAGAATTACAACACCAGCTAGTTTATATTCATTTTTTTCCAAACCTACTTCACTGATTAATTCATTTTTTATTCTTTTAATTAAATCATTTCTTCTAAGATCTTTTGTGGAATCTTTAATTCTAACACTAATTCTAGCTTCACTATCTTTTACTGATATATATGGTGAAATAATTTCTTTTTTTATTTCTTCAGGTATTTTACTATAGAGAACTCCAGTTTCTAAGGTTTCAAGTTTATTTCCTGTTAAATCTTCTGCAACTCTTATAATTGAGCCAAAAGACATAACTTTTCCTATCTCTGGTAAAGAGTCCAAATAATCATGCACTTTTAAGATCTTATCTATTTTATTTCTCGTAAACCAATACTTTGCAGGATCTTCTTTATTATTCTGGTTGTCTTCTTCCCATTCAGAGAATTCATCATCTTTTTCTTCTTTATTTTCAACAACAGGAAATTTTAAAACAACATCTAAAGTAGTAGTACCACCAAGCTTGTCATCAATAAGTTTCATGCCTTTATAAATCTCAGTTTTTTTATCGAAATAGTTAATAAAACTATTTTCTACTTCTAGTTTTGAAATTCCAAATATACTTAAGACAATAACAATTAGGGCAGAACCAAAAATAATGGATGTATTATTTTTAGTAAAATTACTAAGCGCGTTAGTAATTCTAGACTGCCCGTCTTTTTGATTTACTATATCATCCTCGCTACTAAATACATTAAGTAGAGCAGGGACTAAAGTAAAAGTTATAACTACAGATACAATAAGGCCTAGCGTCATCATCCACCCAAAATCAATGATAGGTTTAATGCCACTAAATATTAAAGACAAGAAAGCACATATCGTAGTTAATGCAGTGTATAATATTGGCAAGAACATCTTACTAGTAGCTGCGTAAACTGCTTCTTGAATGTTTAAATTTTCAAACTCTTTTTTAATTTGTAAAAATCTAACTGTTACGTGAATATTCATTGCCATATTTAATATCAGCATTAAAGCAATAAAGTTTGATGAAATAACTGTAACTTTCCAACCTAACAATCCCAGAATACCGACCATTGATCCCACTGAAAACGCGCATCCTAATAATGGAATAGTAACTAATTTAATTTTTTTAAAAATAATCCATAATGTAATAATAATAAATAGGAAAACTCCAATTCCAAAAACAACAATATCACTTTGAACAAATGACATCATATCATCAGTTATCATCGGTAATCCGCCTAAATGTATTTGTGCATTTTCACCATATTTTTTAATTACGACTCTTATCTCTTTAATATTTTCGTGGTTTTTCTGATTATATAAATTTCTATAAGTGGTATATTCTTTGTTAAAAATATTTCTACTTTCCTTTTGTAAGTTGTTTAGATTTCCCTCTAACTCTAGATTAAAATATTTATTTTTAGTTTTTACAAGCTCATCTAATTTTTTATCTTTTTTTAGATAAACAACTATTCCTGAGGTTTTACCGTCGGTACTGATAACGTAATCTCTATAGATTGGACTGTTAAGAATTTCTTCAAAACCTCTTTCCTTGTCTATTTTTGGGTATGACAAAGTTTTATAATTTTTTAGCCTTTCCATTAAAGGTTCATCACTATTTTTAAAAAGCGGAACATCTATTACAGATATTACATTTTCAACCCATTCAAGCTTCTCTATTTTTGATTTGAGAAATTGAAGATTGATGATTGTTTCTTCATCCGTAAAGCTCAATATTGGTGTATAGGTTAGAACAAGGTAGTCTTTAGAGCCATATCTTTCGTTAACTTCTCTTAAATATTTTAAGTCTTTGTCGCTCTCCAGCAGCAAAGAGTCTGAAGACGCATCTAACTTAAAATCTTTTGAAAAATAAAGAAAAAATGATAATGCACAACAAATTACAACAATAGAAATTTTTGAGAAATCAATAATTATTGTTCTGTAAATTTTACCAAACATCACTTAATCTCAGATATATCTTAAATTTTAGATAACTAAAGTATTAATTTTTGGGTAAATCTTTAAATTTAGTGAACATACCCTCAAATTCAACGTGCACAGTACCAGTCGAGCCATGCCTGTGTTTGCCTATAATAAGATTTGCCAACCCGTGAATGTCGCTCATTTTTGATTGCCATTCAGCATGTTCAATAGATCCTTGTTTAGGTTCTTTCTTCTCAAGGTAATATTGTTCTCTATAAACAAATAAAACAACGTCAGCATCTTGTTCAATAGATCCTGATTCCCTTAGATCTGATAACTGAGGTATTTTATCATCTCTTTGCTCAACAGCTCTTGATAGTTGAGATAGTGCAACTACAGGTACGTTTAGTTCTTTTGCTAAGGCTTTTAAACCTTGAGTAATTTCTGAAATCTCTTGTACTCTTCCATCCATTCTATTTGAATTTGTTCTCATTAGCTGTATATAATCAACAACAATTAATTTTAAACCAAACAGCCTTTTAATTCTTCTAGCTCTATTGCTCAGTGTTGAAATTGCAATAGCCGGTGTCTCATCTATATAAAGAGGTAAATCATATATGTTTCTTGATGTTTCAATGTAACGATTTAATGTTTCTTCTGATGCCTTTCCTCTCCTTATCTCACTTGATGATATTCTTGCTTGTTCAGATAAAATTCGAGTTGAAAGCTGCTCTGAAGACATTTCTAAAGAAAAAAAGGCAACTGAACCTTTCTCATTGTTTTCTTGTAAGGTTTTTGCTGCATAGTACGCAATGTTTGTCGCCAGTGCAGTTTTCCCCATCGAAGGTCTTCCCGCAATGATGATCAGATCAGACTTGTGTAGTCCACCTAATTTTTCATCTAAGTCTGTTAAACCAGTAGGTACACCAACAATTCCTTGATCACTTTTCATGGCTAAAGTAGCCATTTCAATAGTTTGATCTAATGCTTGGTTAAATTTTAAAAAAGTTTGTGAAAAATTTCCTCTTTCAGCTAAGTCAAACAATGATTTTTCTGCATCCTCAATTATATTTTCTCCTGTTTTTTCTATTTGATCATCTTTTGCTTGGTCTTCAATCCCATCAGAAATAAATATTAATTCTCTTTTGACATACATTTCATGGACTAATTTTGCATAGTCAATCGCTTGCTTAATAGAAGATGAAAACCTTGTTAATTTGACTAAATAATCAACGCCTCCAACTTCACTTAAACCAGAATCATTTTCAAAATAGTTTTTTAAGGTAATAGGATTAGCTATCATACCTTTATTGTTTAAATTTTCTATTACTTCATATATTTTTCTATGAATAGGATCAAAAAATTTACCAGCACTTACAATATTTGAAATTTCATCTATAATATCATTGTTAACTAAAACAGAACCTATTAAAGATTGTTCAGCCTCAATATTTGATGGTAATTTATTTTCTTCTGTAGAATTAATGCTTAGCTTAACTTTCTCCATAATTTGGATAATAGTTAAAGAAAATCTAATAAAAACTTAAAAGTTACACACTTTTTTTTCTACCTGTGGAAAAATATGATTTAAATAGAGTCTATCTTATCAACTTGTAAATTAATGCTAACTGTAACTTCA
>Ga0307986_10001875_pt1 | contig 15175 bp, 10 predicted proteins | sample EllFjometageno82_FD_203170 | JGI IMG/M metagenome (GOLD analysis project Ga0307986, IMG submission 203170) | Marine microbial communities from Ellis Fjord, Antarctic Ocean - #82 | ecosystem: Environmental > Aquatic > Marine > Unclassified | place: Southern Ocean | collected 2014-10-09
CTGAAACATTCAATATAAGTTTTGAAATCGATAATATTAAGCCATCATTTGAATCATCTTTGGCCAAGACAGATTTTAAAGAAGGTGAATTTTTAGGATTTGATGTTTTCAAGAATAATAGTTTTTTTCAGTTGGACCGCGTTGAGGCAACATTTTCAGTAGTTGATAATGGGATTGAAATTTTTAATTTGACTGGATTGCCTAGCCCCGACAAACTTGACAATTATTTCTTTTCTAGGGAGGCGGGCCATCACATTCTTGAAATTACAGTTACTGATAAGGGGGGATTATCATATGCAACAACAGTTGAATATCTTTCGATTAATGTATTACCAACTGCAAACGTGAGTTGTGAATGGTTAGATGAGAATTTTAATCAATTCATTTGTTATGCCAATATTGTTGATTCACAAATAGATCTAAATTCGATGAGCATCAATTGGTACTTGGATGGCTCCCCATATGGTGGCAATAATATATCTCAAATTTTTGAACCATCTCGTAAATCGCATATATTTACTGTTGAAGTAACTGAACCGGAGGGCGGTCAGGTATATTCCGAAATGGAATATAAATTTGATTCCAGTAAATTCAATTGGACTACAGACGAGACAAAAGTCGGTGATTTTATGATTTATGGAACAATTGGTATCATCGTTCTCGTTCTTGGATTAACTGCAATATTAATTCGCCGAAGTGATAAAGAAATTAGCAATGACCTCACTAAAGAAGAACAAGTGTGGGAAGAAACAGGGCCAGATTTTACTGAGGATGACCAACGATCGGTCTTCAATTTTGAGGAGTTGGAGCAGCAGAATTGACAGCAGCGGAAACCCCGCCCTCATATCGTCCAAAGTTAGCCAAGAACATATTTGCTAATTTGTCCGCAGTAGCATCAAAATCATCCTTATCAACCCAAGTATTTCTTGGTTGAAGAATATCATCTGGTACGTTTGGACAACTCTGTGGAACTTCAAAGCCGAAACGTGAATCAACAACATATGCAACATCATCCAACTCTCCGTCTAATGCAGCATTGAGCATTGCTCTAGTATAGCGAATCTTCATTCTATTACCGACGCCGTATGCTCCACCTGACCATCCCGTGTTGATCAACCATGCATTTGCTCCATGCTCAGCCATTTTCTGTGATAGTAAATCAGCATAGACTCCCGGGTGCATTGGCATGAATGGTTCTCCGAAACAAGCAGAAAATGTTGCTTGTGGTTCTTTTACTCCCATCTCAGTGCCAGCAACCTTTGCTGTATATCCCGAGATGAAGTGGTATGCTGCTTGTGCAGGTGTCAAGCGAGAAATCGGAGGTAATACTCCAAAAGCATCACAGGTTAGGAAAATCACATTTTGTGGATGACCGCCCTTGGAATCAGCAGTTCGATTTTCAATAAATTCAATAGGATATGAGCCACGAGTGTTTTGAGTTTTTGAGGTGTCTGCGAAATCAGGTTCACCATTTTCATCCAAAACAACATTTTCCAAAACACTACCAAATTTGCGAGTTGTTTCAAAGATAGCAGGCTCGTCTTCAGCAGACAAATCGATTAGTTTAGCATAACAGCCGCCTTCAAAGTTGAACACACCATTGCTTCCCCAGCCATGTTCATCATCTCCGATAAGGGCGCGTTTCGGATCTGCTGAAAGAGTTGTTTTTCCAGTACCAGAAAGTCCAAAGAAAATTGCAGTATTGTCGCCTGTAGTATTTGCAGAGCAGTGCATAGGCAGAATTCCTTTCTTAGGCAGAATTAGATTCATTACTGAGAAAATAGATTTCTTTACCTCTCCAGCATATCGTGTTCCGCCGATGATAACTTCCTTTGCTGCATAATTGACAATTACAAAGCATTGTGAATTCAAACCATCTTTTTCAGCATCCGCTTCAAAATGAGGTGCATGGAATACAGTGAATTGTGGTTGGTGATTTTCGAGTTGTTGCTCATTTGGGCGGATGAACATATTGCGGGCAAATGCATTGTGCCATGCAGTTTGATTGATAACTCGGATTGGTAAAGCCTCTGAAAAGTCTGCACCACAATATAGGTCTTGAACAAAAAGCCCCTCTTGTGCAGATAAATATTCAATCACCTTTGCGCGCATTCGTTGGAATGTGTCTTCATCACAAGAAATGTTGACATCGCCCCAGTTTACATCATCACTAGTAGAAGGTTCATCGACGATAAATTTGTCATTTGGAGAACGTCCTGTTCTCTCTCCAGTTTCGGTAACGAATGCCTTATTGGCGCTGTAAACACCTTCACCGCGTTGAGATGCAATCTCAATTAGGGCTTTTGCTTCAAGGTTCCAGTGGACTAATCCAGAGGGGCTAATCCCGTTTTGCGAGAGGTCTCCTGAAGGAGTCCCGATGGTGCCTGCCATGAGCAAGCCTTCTGCCGGCCCTCTTTGTCCCTTTGGGTCATTTTGATGAGAATAATCGTGGAAAGATGAACCGAAAGTAATGCTACAAGTGCCTCACAAGAGTTGAAGGAGGGAGCCCGTTCATGGCAGTGCCATGAGTGAAGAGGGTGAGGGGGACAATACCAACCCGCCAGTTCATTCTAATCGTGATGAAGTACTGCGCAAGAAAGATTTCGACCGAGTAAAAGGATTGGATATCTCTTCGTTCATGGTCTCCAATGATGAAGCGAAAACATCTCCTGTGATTTTAGCCCAATCAGAACCGGTTGTCCAAGCCAAAGAGATGGTTGAAGAAGATATTGCAGTTGGCCAAATGACTGAGATTTTCAGCCGCAACGACTCACCTTCTAATCCGGCTGGTCAAATTCAAAAAGATGGAACTGTTGTTGAACCGAGTGACCTTGATAGCGTTACTGATATGGCAGTACACGGCGAAAAACAACTTAGCAAGGGCATGATGGTTGCAATGGTCGTCATCTGGACGATGCTAGGGACTTTGATTGGAACCAATCCAGCAATACCCCCGATTCTAAGTTTAATCGGCCTAGTATCGATGGCTATATTCGGATTAATTTGTGGTGAAAACTGGATTCCCAAAAAGAACATGAGGTTACTCGGTGTTACTTGGGTGATAATTTCAATGAAATTATTGTATGGATTAGCAATAGACGCTTGGCACTGGGGCTGGTTTGATTCCTCACCCGTCGGGGCATCTCAAACATTAGGAATCTCTCTTTTAGTATTAGTTGGATTCAATGTTGTGATTGCCCAACGTCACAATGAAGATGCAATAGCAGCCCAAGCAACCCTTGTCTTACTGGTGGTTGGAAGCGCAACCGGCGCTCTATACGGTGAGATCGGTATTGCAGCAATGATAGGCTTAGGAACTTTGATTTTCCATATACTAGCGATATCGAGGAACTCTGGTAACCTAGCCTCTTTAGGTATTGCAGTATCCTATTTGTGGATTGGAGTTCACGCGATATCAAGTGGTTGGAATCTGTTTGGATTAGAGATTGTTTCGTTCAATGACGACTTACTTTTATTCTTGTTAATGGCAGGAGTCACTGGAACAAATGCCGCGATGGCAGCGCATTTCGTCAAAGCTGAAAATTGGTTTTCAGATGGCTTGAACGCCCTTGGGTTAGGCAAGCCAGGATTGTGGGCAGTTTCGGTTAGCCTAGGTATGTTTGGAGCATTATTGGCGATTGCAGCACATCGTTTAGAAACTGGTTATGCTATCGCCCAATTGGTTTTACTAATCACCGCATTTACCGCATCATATCTCATTGTCAGAGGTGTAGAGTGGTCACAAATCGTCCCTTATGTAATCCTGCCAGCGCCTTTACTTCTCGCTATGCTGGCGCTACTCACAACCAGCACCTTCGCTATGGAATTACCATTGGACTTGCAACCATATACTCTCTATGCAGTATTTACTTCGATACTTACCAGCATTGTGTTGTTGAAAAATCAAACAGTTGTTTCAGACCATGTCTTGTGGATGGGCGGAATCGCTATTGTAATTCTTCTAACCCTGTTAATTCCAGCAGATGATGCAGGCAAAGGTGCTAGAACTCTACTTATTTCGCAAGGTTTTGTTTGGGGAGGATTAGCATTTTTAGCCCTCAATAGAGATTCACCTTCAATAGCAGGAGTTGCGGTGTTAGCGCCTTGGATGTGGTTGTTAATATTCGCAACAGATGCTGAGAACCGCCTAATCTCTTCTGATTTTATTCCGATTAGTATCGATCAATGGGACCTAGCAATCTGGATGGGTATTCTCGTTTTCCAGCAAGTTTCTGTTAATATTAAACAAGGCGGAATTGGAATAAATATCGCTGCGCGCTTACTCGGATTATCGGAAATAGGAGCCAGAATGAGAGATTCTGGCCTACTCAAATTATGGAACTTGAGTTTCATACTGACCGTACTTACAGTTTGGGCGATAGCAAGGCCAGGAGCCTTACCCGCGGTCGGAATGCTTTGGACATTAGGTGCCCTGATAATATCGCATTCATACATGGTTTTCATTGGCAAACACGATGGAAAACCACGCACCCTGATGACATTGTGGGGGATTTTTGCTATCATTCTCTCTTACTCGTTTGGGATGGGAGGGATTTTTGCTATCTTCCTCGTAATAGCCAGTCTACTTTTACTTCTTCATGGAGATAATTTACGGGAACGAAATGTCCATTTAGCGGAAATAGAAAAGGCTGAAGCTTTACCAGGGCAATTACTTTCTTTGATGATGGGACTTCTAGCAGGACTATTCATCATCATCGCCTTGAAACCTCTAAATCAACAAACCCTAGCCGGAATAGAAATGTTGCCAGATGCTACAAATAACCTGTTGATATTGGTATTTGTTTCCTATGTTGGGTTGGTACTATACTTGCGAAGAGCAGCCAAGGTCGAGAAGATGCTACCTCCTGCTTTGGCGGCGATTTCATTAATCATAATGATGGGTCTTGCAGGAAAGGCTGAGCAGGTTGCAATAGTAGATATTCTGACCCTTTTGGCCTTCATGGGTTCCGGTGCTTATCTTGCCTTCCAAGGTGAAGTTCGTTCCGGTTTGCGAGCACTGGCCCGAAAAGAAGACAGGATGGCAGAAATTGAACTTAAACAGCAACGGATACAACAATTATTGGAAATAACTGCTCAGCCACAATCTGATTCCTCCGCGCAAAAACAAATGGATAACAAGTCCAATTTGCGAATGATAGATACTCAAATGTTAGAACTGATGGAAAAGCAACGCAAGCGTTCTAAGCGCTCGGGTTCGATTGGAAAATATGATTTGGAAGTCGGAGATATTCATCATCGCCCAACTATTGTGATGGTATTCTTAGCAGTCACAATATTGGCCTCAACATGGTTCTCCTTTGCCACTGCCAGTGGCTTCTTAGCCTTAGGATTCAGCGTAGCAGTATCAATTTTATTCATTACATTATCACGGCTAAGAGCCAATCAAATCGGATTACGCCTTCCTGACCTGATGGGAATTGAATTACCTGTGGCTATCTCAATGGCCGGTTTGGTACTGGTTCATATTGCCGGAAGAGTTTCTCAATCGGTGGTAACTCTTGAGGAAACCTACCACCTATTGTTGTTATTTTTTGGATTAGCAGTACTCTCAGGAGTTGGTCTAATGGGAAGAAACGACCTTGGTGTTCGTATCCCAAACGCCTTGGAAGGAGTGATTTACCTTTTCGCATTCGACAGAATCTTAGCGTTATTAGTTGGTGGAGAGGTACCAATTCCATTCCAAACCGACCCGTTTGCTTACTCGGGAGTAATGTCTTGGACAATCCCATTACTGATCCTAGAAGTATTAATTTTAGTAGCGGTGGTATTGTTCGACTGGGTAGAAGCACAACGACTATCGCGACAACTTCCAGATCATAGAGGTGCAGCAGGGCGCAGTACTTGGGTAATGATGGCCTCATTACTATCATTTGGACCAGCGGGAATTGTAGCGGTAATATTTACAATTCGTAGAGGAGTAAATTGGACTCAACCAGCAGCCGCTTTAATCGCGTGGCTAATGGCCCCATTGATGCTGTTTGCTACTCTGTTTTGGCTACCACAATTACTTTCACAATCAACCCAATTTGACCTATCGGATATCGCCTTAATATTTGGAATACTTTCGATTGCTTTCTCAGTATGGTCAGTTGTTTCTCGCCAGGGACTTTGGCTTACATCAGGACTTTGGGCAAGCCATCTGCTAATTTTACCAGCAGTGTTTGCAATGGGCAGTTTACTATTCATCATAACTGCAGCATTATGCCTCAGTACTACTGCATGGGTAAGTGGAATCCTAACTTTAAGAAAAGGTTGGAGAGTTATTGGCGCTGTAGATTTAGTTCTCGCTATTTTATTCGGAGGAGTATTTTTCATTTCAGGGGCTGGAATCGGAGCGATTCTCATCGTACTGTTTGGTTCAGCCGTATTGCTTGGAACTGTTACATACCTAACTCAAACATATGAAGGGGCGCTTGCCGAAGATTGATTTCACAAGCGCATATTGGCGGCAAGAATACTCGCTATTTGATCGAGGATTGTTTCCATTCCTGTATGATCTAAGCCGATTCCCAATCGTAATGAAATACTAATTTTTGCCTGAGTTCCAGAATTACGAATTCCAAGAGAAAGAGGGCAATCGTTCAGTGAAGCTTCGATTAACATTAGGTTTTCCTCACCTGCTAAACCATGTCTATTCCAATGGGTTAATTCGCCGAGTTGATTCAATTGTTTGAAAGCAATATCAGCAATAGTATCGGATAACTGATTTGTGCCATCCCATAGAGTTCGGTCAACATTTGAAACAGAGATGCGCTTTTTCCAACCTCTAACCATCTCATTATTTCCAACACAAGATTTTGCCAATAAATATGAAACCAGTGTAGCCGCGCCATCTCCAACCAAAGACCAATGATTTTCTAAAAGTGGATGAGGGCTAGGTAATACAACATGACCCGAATCCTCTACACCGAATAATTTCGGCATCTTCTCTCCCAGTAAACCATCGTTGCGTAATTCAACACTAAGCCAGCGGTCTCCTACAGCAGTTTCGCTGGTTTTAATTTCTAATCCTGAACAAGGATTGCTCAGCAAGGCTAAATCGGATTCAATACTTGCTGCTAGATGCCATTGACAATTTGGATTATTACGTGCAGCAGCCTTTAGCAACAAATCTGCAATGGCATCACCATCTACAACTTTGTAGCCTGTTTCAGTTGCTTCAATAATCAAACATCTATCACCATCGCCGTCCAACGCTGCGCCAACAATAGTTCCTACAGGAGCATGTTGGACATTTCTTAGCAGTAGGTGAGATTCATTACTGGCTTCATCGATTGTCCAGGTATCGGTTGGCGATAATTCTCCAGCACCACAACCATCATTCATTGCAGTTGCATCTTGACTTACTTCTTTGCTATTGATTCCACATTCACCTAACCATGTTGCAAGCCAAGTCGATGGCGCTCCCTTTGAACAATCTAATAGCAAAGGATCAGCGATATTAGCATGGGATAGAGACTGACCAAAATCACTCCATCCTTGCATCCGCTTAGAAAGCCATAGCGGGTGTTGCTGTTGAGCCCAATTTCCAGCATCGCTCAGATCAACATCAGCATTAGAGAAGTTTTCTCGGTCTATATCGTCAATTTCTCTTTCTTCTTGCGCTAATGCCTCCGCGATTAGCGTTATTTCATCTTCTACTTGTGGACTTGTTTTGTATCCTTGATTATCAAATACCTTTACTCCTGAATCAGATACTGGGTTATGAGATGCAGTTATCATACAACCCATTCTTGCATTGTTTTGTAGAATTGAATAATGTAGGAATGGAGTTGAACAAATACCGATATGAGTTACCGAACAACCTGCAAGACGCAGACCGAGTGTCAAACTTGCAACTAACTCTTCATTACAAGGGCGTTGGTCCCAGCCAATTACTACATTTGCTCCTTGACCAGGCATTGTATCACTAATTCTTGCTAATGATTCTCCAACCAATCTCATCAAGGTTGAACAGATTACTCTCTCATCATGAAGAGCGATAATGGCCAGTTTTTCCGATGAACTTGGGGCAACAAACTTTCCGCGGATGCCATCGGTTCCGAATAATCGCCTGACTTTTGCCATAGAATCACCAAATATTGTTCATAGATTCAGGAATGCTTTGCAGTTTGGTGGATTCCTGTAATTGTTGAATTAGCAGCGACCATACTATTTGGTCCCAGTACAACACCTGGATTGGTCACGCTATTGCATCCAAGTTGGCAACCTTCGCCCAAAATAGCACCGAACTTTCGCAATCCAGTTCCTTTTCTTTCACCGTTTAATCGAGTGAATACTTCACCACCATCATTTCTTAGATTGCTTAGTTTTACACCAGCACCCAAATTAACAGAGCCACCTAGAATTGAATCTCCAACATAATTGAAATGTGGAGCTTTAGCACCAGGTAATAGAATTGAATGTTTTACTTCAGAACAATGTCCAACAACTGCATCGCGGCAAATCCATGAGTTTTGTCGAATGTAAGCGCCATGACGGATTTGCACATTGGCCCCGATATAGCAAGGGCCAATTATATGAGTTCCAGATTCAATAATAGCGCTTGGTTCAATGAAAATGGTACCGTTAGAATCATCAAATGTAGCCAGACATTCGTTCAAATCAAGGCTCTCTTGCCCATTACAACGGCTTAGTAACTCTTGTAATTGAGTTTTCAAACAGAGTTCGCCACTAGGTTCTAAAATATGCCAAACCGGCTGGTATTGGGAAAAGAAAGGAGTTGTTTTTTCCGACTCATCAAGACTTGGAAAAAGTACCTTGGCCGTAGTAACATCAGGCCATTGCATAAGCAGCCCTAAGGGTTAATCTTCAAAGAACTTGGTATTCAAGCAGCCGCCAAATGATAGATTCTCTTGCCTGTACTATTGTCCAACTTGAATCCGACGATATTGGCCAAATATCTTGGTATGAATAGGCCAATTTTACGAGTGGTTAATCCATGGTTTCTCATTCTTCTTTCATTTGAAAGGAAACTGACAATATCAGCTGCACAACATCCTGGTGAATCGCCGACATATTCTATGATCTCAAGTTTTAATCGATTTAATCTCGCTTCCTTTTGTGAACCCTTTCCTCTCATCTTAATCAATATATATTGTGTCATCGATAGTATATCAGTAAAGCAAGGGTATGCCACGGGCCCCCTTGAAAATGTCATCTTACCGACGCATTGATGCTCTCATGTATGTTGGCAACTTACATGCGAAAAGGTCTATCGGCAGTAGTCGTTACCTTCATTTTGATATTTTCAGGTTGTATTGCACCTACAGTTGACACGCTTTCTAAGGACCAATCTCAAGATTCAGAACTTCCTTCAGAACCCTGTAATGGTTTACTGATTCTCTGCTTACGAACTTATGATAATGTGACATTTCCAGAAACTCATAATGCATTTTCAACTCACCAAGATGGAATTTATTATCCAGCCAGCAACCATCAAACTGGACTTGATGCCCAATGGAACGCAGGAATGAGGGCTTTTATGATAGATACACATTATGAAAACCTTGGCGATGAGCGCGTCGAAACAGTTCGATTATGTCATGGGGATGATGACCGAGGATTCAGTCCATGCAGTTATGGAAATATCGATTCGGTCAATTGGCTAACCAACTTACGTGATAAAATGGAACAGAATCCCCGCGATGTAGTCACTCTGTTGGTTGAAAACTATGTTCAAGTTGAACATCTTAAAGCAGTGTTTGAACTTTCTAACTTATACGAGAAGGCTTACATTCACCAAGCGAATAGCCCTTGGCCAACATTGCAGCAATTAATTGAGCAAAACACTACTTTGGTCATATTTTGGGAACAAGGCGGAGATGATTCACATCCTTGGATTCACGATTTCCTAACACATAGTTGGACCACCAATTACGCTGAACAAAACACCGAGGACATGAATTGCGATATCTTACGCGGCGATATTGAGCAAGAAGTTTACCACATGAATAACTGGTTAAGAGGACCTGCAGGATTATCTGACCCTTCGCGAGGAGATGAAGCAAACGATGTTGATTTCCTTATTGAACGGGCAAAAGAGTGTTGGCAACAACATGGCAAACGGCCAACATTCATCGCGGTTGACTGGTGGGAAGATGGTGATGTTGTAGCAGCAGCTAAAGCGATCAACGAACTCGAGGATTGGCAATAATTCTAATCGGTTCGAAAATCCTCTTGAGATTAATTGAACTTTCTCAACAAACCCTCAAAGGATAATTCAGGGATATATTTCTCATGTAAAATTGCCAAAGGTATCCAAATAGAAGTGTGAATAAGAGTAAATAAAAATGCAAGATAGACACCAAAGCGCGGTTGGTTTTGCATTTCAAATGCTATAATTCCCAGTACTACAAAGTGCATCACGTATATCGTTAATGACAATCTTCCAGCCGGCTCCAACCATGATAATCTTGTTCCACCCAACGGCTCTCCACCAGACATTTCATCTCCTTGTAATAGTTTGAATAAAATTATTACAAAAATAACTGAAGTAAATATGAATGGGCTATTAGCAGGGAAAAATGTTAGCACAGCATCACCCTTTGTTAATGCCCAAGGAATCTCGTTGTAAAATGAAAATGCCATGCTCATCCCAATCAGCACTAAACCAAATTTGACTATTTTTTGAGTCGACGAATTCCCTCTATAATCTTCAATTAGACTGCCGAGAACTATGAATGCTAACCAAGGTAATGCAGGGTAAGTTCCGTTCAGTAATAGGCGTTCAATCCATTGTCCAACTCCTTGAGATGAGACCCTTTCGCTCCAACTAAATCCTAAACCACTTAGATCTCCAATAATTAGCGGTGAAATTATCAACAATAGTAGTAGAAGGACTCTATGCCCTTTCTTTAGGAAGATTAAAGCTGGCCCTAGAAGAGTTGCCAATGCTAGCAATGTTAGCACCCCTGGAGTCATCCATTCGAAGCGTCCTCCTCTTTCTAGCAATAGTGCAGAGTTAACAAATAATTGACATAGCACTAGAATTGTGAATCGAGGAACAATCCAGCGCATCCAAGATGGGAAATCATTATTTTCAGATTCACTCCTCCTCTTTGCACTTGTATACATTGCCCATCCAGAGATTGTTACAAACAGTGGGGCAGCCATTCCCCCAATTGCTGCCGAGACAAATGCCAGTGGATGATCTATGGAAATTCCAGCGGGAGGAATTATTGCAGCAGTATGCACTTGAACCATGCAAAGTATTGCAATAGCACGAATCCGGTCGATATGCCTTAGTCTCACAAACCTCCCCTCCTATTTGTTTGGGTAAAGGGGTAGACGATTGAACCCTTCTGAGTGATATGGGTCTATTTGTGCAAAGTATAGACTTCAAACAATATGATCTTCTACATCTACTAAGGTGTAGACAAGATAGATACGATATTGGTCGTCATAATCTAACATGCGGTCTTGAGTCATAATACTAAACGTGGTATCCGCTGAACCTGAGCCAAGAGTCATAGCAGTACAAGAAATACCACTTGAAAATGAATCAAATTGATAAGACAATGTTGAACTAATATCTCCATAATTGGGATTTGTTGGATAAAGCAGCTCTCCTTTTGCAGCAACATATTCGTTTGTATCTACATCTAACATTTTGATAATACCTGTATTTTCACACATCAAGCCTTTACCAGCAGGAATGGTAATGTCGAGAATTGTTAACATTTCTAAACTGCCAGTTTGACTGCCGTTGGGATTATAATTTTCGTCACAGGTAAATCGGACAGTTGTTAGAGATGAATACTCTTGGTACAAATCAGCAATGGTTTGATTGTATGTGCCTACCCATGCTTGCATATAATTGGTAGAATTTTGCCAATACGTCACTGGGGTTGTTTGTAAACCAACCAAATAGTATCCTTCACAATCCAATTGGTATGTGAAATTAGTATTTTCATTCATTGACACATTATATTCAACGTATGTGGCATTGAAACTATTATTGATATGGTCAATTTCCTCCGGAGCAATAAATAGATCTGCCTTAGTAAAAATATGGTCTACGATAAAATAATTTGTTTGAGATGAAGTAGTATTATTGACGAAATCTTGTAAATGTGCCTCTATAATGCCATCAATTTGTTCATTTGTAAGTTCAACTTGAACTTCTGCATCATCGCTAGATGTACATCCTGCAAGTGTTGCAGTGAGTAGAATCAATGTCAAAAAGGCTACCTTCTTCATATCTAAACCTGAACAACATCACCCTTTAAACTAATCTCCGACATAATTGAATGGATGAAAGTTTGCAAATAATCCCCTCTATGTGTGCGTGAATAATTACAAACCAATCTACATGAAGTGGAATCTTTCAATACATACCGAAAGACCCTAATGATATCCCATTAAGGATGAAACATGAACCGAACACTCGCACTTGTTATTGCTTTATTGATGACCACTGTTTATCTGGCCGGATGTATTGGTGGTAGTGATACTACGGATACTGATGATGATGGCGACGGAGTGATGAACAACCTTGACATCTGCCCCCTTACAACAACAGGAAAAACAGTCGATGCCGATGGTTGTGCACAATCACAACTCGATGAAGATGAAGATGAAGATGGTGTTTTCGATGCAGATGACCTATGCCAAAACACTCCAGTTGGAACCACTGTAGATGTAACAGGTTGCGAAGTGATTGCTGATGCAGATGGAGACGGTGTTATTGATGCCGATGACCTGTGTCCAAATACCCCTGCAGGTGCTACAATCGATTCTGACGGTTGTTCGGATTCTGACAACGGAACTAATTCTTCATACTTTGAGATAGAGGACAACCCGAATTCAGGAGATTCTGGAATGCAGTACTTCACCAAGTATGTCGAGGTCTTTGGTTTGGGAATCTACGCTGAGTCAGGACTAACCGATGCACAGGTTCTACACGCAGCCTCAGTGCTTGCTGAATTACTCGATAATGACGAAGATGGAATTGTAGACGATGAAGCATTATTATCCAGACTTCAAAATATGTCTGCTATGATGCCCATGTTTGATTCAGAGGAATCTGAAGCAGCCGAAGACTTCATGGAACATTACACTGGCAATGGAGCAAGTGCTGTATTGTTCGCAGAAGAAGTTGACCCGACTCAACCAGGACATTGGGGGTCAGATGCAACCGTTGAGGAAATCATGCACACGATCAATCACGTCGGGCACGTGTACGTTTATCCCGAAGCCTTCGGACTTGAAGCGGATTCCTCATTGCTGAGCGATGCGATGGATGAGGCACGAGGCGGTCAGTTCGCCTCCCCTCCCTCAAATTATCCAGAAGAAGCGTGGTATCACTATGACGACACAACCTGCGACTACGAATGCATGGCAATAGAATACATGTATTGGGCACAAGTCAGTAACATGGGAATTTTGAATGATACAGAAACTTGTGATGGCATCGCCAATGAGTGGGAACCTTGCTCCAAGGAATTATTAGAGAGCACGGATGTATTGATTTACGCATTGATCGGCGACTCACAATACCATTTGCCTCAGTACGCTCCAGATGGAATATATTCACCTCAAAGCGAATAATAAGTTGGAGGGGTGTTGAAGAATCCTTGAAACATCTTTCAAATAATTCATGCATACATCACAAGTTTCATTCGTCTTTGATATTCAAATTAGTACTGATGTCTCCTGATATTGCACTATCTTGAATGTTGTAGGTGATGTTTTGAACGACCGTGGGTATATTTTTTCTCTCCGAGATATCAGGATTTTCTACTTTCACCGATTCATTCTGCAAACCCAGTGTTTCAGATTTCTGGTGATGATTAGATTGAACAATTTCCCTATTTGGTGATGTCTTTCTTTTGATAATCAATACTACAATTAATAATGCAATAATGACTTTTGTTGCTGGACTTAACGAATCCTCAAGGGCTTCATCTCCATCACTTGATGATTCTGTATATGTTGACCCTATGGCAATCAAACTGTAATCACATGGCTGCAAACCATTTTGAACGCAGAACAATTCAATGAATAAATCGCCGGTGTAATCAACATCAACCGCGAAATCATAGCTTCCTGCCTCATATCCCTCGCTTATCTTAATCCCATAATGATCATAGAGGCGGTAAGATGTCATATCATTTGAACCAATTATAAAACGGATAGTGTCTTCTTCTATGACCGGTGTTCGGTAGTAGTCAAAATCGATAGGTTCTGCTTGTTCATCTAATGCAGCCCAACCCTCAACCCGTACCTCTGGTAAAAGATATTTAGCCTCATTTAGTGAATCACCCGCCTCATCAGGGTGAATTATTACTTTCAATGTGTATTCGGTAGAAGGGGAGCAGTCAAGCGCAGTACTCCCGCAATCGATCTTGAAAAAATAGTATTCGGTAGATTTTCTTTCGAACAATTCTACATCACCCGCATCACCAAGTGCGCCTTCATAAAAACAATCCAATTCTTCGGTCCCATTAACGCCCATATAAATGCAAAAGTCAGCTTCATTAGAGGTGAATCGTATCTGAATTGTATCACCTGGAGAAACTTGGATTTGGTATAGGTCTTCTGGATTGTCACCGTCAGACTCAGTAACCGAACCACTCACCATTACTCCCGAGTCTAACATGGTCGTAGTAGAAAAATTATTGGGTTCAGAAGCTGATATTATTGGGAGCAACAGAGTGAAAACAATGACCAGTATCACCTCTCTCTTCATGTCCATCCCTATGAGCAAGACTTCATTAATCTGCTGAAGGAACAAAGGGATATTCGAATAAATGTTGAAATTTATATCAATTACAGAGAAATCATGATTGATTTTTTCAGCGGCTACGGATTGTTGCTACTGATTACTTTGTATGTGCACCTTCAAGGGGCCCTAGTGGAATAATTCTGAAGGTATTGATACTTTGATGAGACCAGAAATAATGCGCTTTCATGTGATGCCAATGACAGGTTTCACGGACACCAGGTTGGTTGAGCATTCGTTCAACAAATGCTTGTAAATTCGGATAATCAATAATTCGTCTAAGGTTGCATTTGAAGTGAACCACGTAAACCAAATCAAAGCGAACTAAGGTTGGGAAGAGGCAAATATCCGCTTCTGTAAGTTGTCCCTTGCCGGCGCCTACTAGCCATTCACGACCTTCTAGATGCGTCTCTAACTCATCAAGTCGGG
>Ga0307986_10001876_pt1 | contig 15175 bp, 13 predicted proteins | sample EllFjometageno82_FD_203170 | JGI IMG/M metagenome (GOLD analysis project Ga0307986, IMG submission 203170) | Marine microbial communities from Ellis Fjord, Antarctic Ocean - #82 | ecosystem: Environmental > Aquatic > Marine > Unclassified | place: Southern Ocean | collected 2014-10-09
GCTATAAAAAATCCTAAAACAATTGGTAAAAATCTAGCTGGTCCTTCCATTGCATAAACAAAGGTATCATCTAATTTATTTGTAGTTCTCTTTGCTATAGCTTCTAGTCTTTTAATAATAACTTTACTTATTATTCCTCTAAAAATTAGAAAAATAAAAAATATTCCAATACCAATTAGTATTTGAAATATATCCACTCCTCGTATGCCTTTAGACCAAACAGAAATAAACAGGTCACTAAAATTATTAAATATCTCCATAATTAAATTTTATATAGTAAAAACTCTTCTTCTCCAGGGTTAAAAAGAAAAATTTTTTTCCACTTGATTTCATTAAGAATTGAAGAGGTTTTTTCGCCAATACACATTAAATTAGTATTCATCCATAAGGTTTCTAGCTGATAATTTTTAATTATTTTTAAAAAGTTAATAGCACTATTTTGTGAATAAATGTACGTGATTTCTGGCATTTTTAGTTTTAGCTTTTTAATAAAGTCTTCATCATACTTTTCAATTGGCTTGGCTTTATAGTTAATTATTCGTTCTATAGTATATCCATTTGAAATTAGATCCTGATCTAAATTACTAGAGATGACTTCTCCACTAATATATAAGAGCTTTCCTTCAGAAGAATTAAAATTTAGTAAAATCAATTCTTTTAAATTATCTACATTCCCATCAGCAGCAAAAACATTTTGAAATCCACTACCTCTAGCTTTTTTTTCAGTAGCATTTCCTACACAAAAACATGCTTTTTTTTTATCAATATTTTTTATATCTAAAAATTTAACTGCATTAGCACTTGTAAAAATGATCCCTCCAAAATCAGAATAATTTAAAGGTTCATATTTTAAACCTTCAATATTGATTAGGGGTAGATGGGAAACTTCATGACCAAGTGATTGAAATTTTAATATCATTTCATGACAATCTTCTAATGGTCTTGTGAACAAGATATGCATATTATTTTTTATAAGAATTATTAGACATCTTTTTAAGTGCTTTTCCCATTTCTATTCCTAATTCATTTGCTTTATCTATATGTTCAGACGATTTGAGATGAAATCTCTTGCTGCCATCCAGTGAAAAAAGCTCTGATTCAAGATTAATTTTATTACCGTCAATACTGGCAAATACTCCAACCGCTGTTTCACAATCTCCTTCTAAAACCTTTAAAACTTTTCTTTCAGCTTTTATGCAATTATGTGTTGGTTGATGATTAACCCTTTTTAATAATTCTATTAATTCTTCGTCATTATTTCTACATTGTAAGGCAATAACTCCTTGCCCTGCACAAGGTATGATTTCAGAAGTAGAAAAAGTTTGAGATATATTTTGACTTAAACCTAAAAAATCAATTCCTGCATAAGCTAAGATAATTGCATCATATAAATTCTCATTAAGTTTTCTTAATCTTGTATCAACATTACCTCTGATTAATTTACAAACAAGGTCATCTCTTTTTTTTTTAATTTGAAATTCTCTTCTGAATGAAGAAGTTCCAATAATTGAATTTGGAGCTAAATCTTTTAAATGTTTGTTATGTTTACTAATTAAAATTTCCCTTGGATCATTTCTTTCTAAAAAACAACTTGTTAGCAATCCTTCTGTTTCCTCAGATGGCATATCCTTTAAAGCATGAACTGCTATATCTATCTTGTTATCTAGTAATTCAAGCTCTATATTCTTAGTAAAAAGACCCTTTCCCCCAACTTCAGATAGTCTTTTGTCTTGAACTTGGTCACCCTTAGTTACAATTTCTTTAATAATTATTTCGTCAATTCTTAAATCTTTTGTATGGTTTAGAATTTTTTTTCTAACTTCTTCAGCATAGATCATTGCTAATTTACTTCTTCTTGAGCCTATAATAATTTTTTTATTTTTCATTTAATTGCTTTATACTTTATGTTTATATTGAGATTATATTATTAATAAAAACTAATTTAATGAATAAAAGACCCATAATTTTAGGAATTGAGTCAAGCTGTGACGAAACAGCTGCTTCTATCATAACCGAGAATAAGCAAGGAATTCCAACAATTTTATCAAGTATTGTATCAAGCCAAGTCGATGTTCATAAAGAATTTGGAGGTGTTGTCCCTGAGCTTGCAGCAAGATCACACATAGAAAAAATAGATTTAATCACAAAAAAAGCAATTAATGAAAGTGGTTTAAAATTACAAGAAATAGATGCTGTTGCAACAACAGCTGGACCTGGTCTTATAGTTTGCCTATCTGTTGGTTTGAGTTTTGGAAAAGCAATGGCATTCTCACTTAATAAACCTTTCATTGCTGTTAATCACTTAGAAGGTCATGCACTGAGTCCCAAACTAAATTCTGAATTGAATTATCCTTATTTGCTACTCTTAATTTCTGGTGGTCATACACAATTTTTGAGTGTTCAGGGTTTAGGAAATTATATGAGATTAGGAACTACTATTGACGACGCTGTAGGAGAAGCTTTTGACAAAACAGCAAAATTATTAGGTATAGAATTTCCTGGTGGTCCCCAAATAGAAATATACGCAAGAAAAGGTAATCCAAAAAAATATGATCTTCCCAAACCTATTTTTCATAAGGGGGGGTGTAATTTATCTTTTGCAGGATTAAAAACTGCTGTTTTAAAAATCACAAAACAAATTAAAACTGACCAAGAAAGATATGATTTGGCTGCATCATTTCAAAGAACTATTGAGGAAATATTATATAAAAAAAGTAAAATTGCTTTTAAAGAATTTAGAAAAATAAATAATATCAATAACAATACTTTTGTGGTTGCAGGAGGTGTGGCTGCAAATAAAAGAATTAGGCATGTTTTGGAAAATCTTTGTATTGAGGAAAAATTTAACCCTATATTTCCTCCGATTAATTTATGCGGAGATAATGCTGCAATGATAGCAATGGTTGGTTTGGAAAAGTTCAAATTAAATCAGTTTAGTCAATTAGATCATATGGCAAAACCTAGGTGGGCCTTAGATGAGAATGCACCATTTTTAAAGGGTGCGGGAGTTAAGTTATAGTGTTCAGCCACCTCTTTTAGCACAATTTGACGATTTTTTGAAATCAAGGTAAAATGTAGATATTTAAAGTTAATAATATTTACTATTCTTATGTAATATCAAAATGTGGAAATTAAATAATAAATTTCAGAATTACTATCTACAAAATTCCAAAAAATTAAATTGGTCAAAAAAACCTAAAAAAATAATTAAGGTCCTAAAGGGGAATAGGTATGTGTGGTTTCCAGACGGAAAAATCAATCTTTACCAAAACTGTATATCTGATCATATTAAAAAAAATAAAAACAAAACGGCGATAATTACTGTTAATGATAATAAAAAAATTGCAAAGTATAGTTATTTACAAATAGATAAAAAAGTTAATCACATGTCTAGCTATTTGTTAAAAGTTTCAAAAAAAAATATTGATTTCAAGGTTATGATTCATGCATCAGCTTCTATAGAAGCTGCGGTAATTATGCTGGCTTGTTCAAAAATTGGCTTGCATTTTTCTGTAATTTTTCAAGAACTCGAGAGTATCGGCATTCACAATAGAATAAAATTATTTAAACCAAGTATTTTTTTTTCAAGACTAAATGAGGATCACTTTAAAAAAAGAATGAACTATAAAATTAATTTTAAGGTTAAATATATTTTTAAAGATCAAATTAAAAATATAATTAATAATAAAAAAAAATAGAACCAATAAATAATAAATTTGTTGATAGTTATAAAAGTTTATTTACGCTTTTTACATCTGGATCTACGGGTGCGCCCAAGGGTATAACTCACACAAACGGAGGATATTTACTTTTTGCAAAACTTACTTGTGAAAAACAGTTTGGCATGAATAGAAAATCTATAGTTCTAACAGGCTCTGACGCAGGATGGATCAATGGTCATACATATTCTCTTTTCGGACCCTTGACTTTTGGGGCAACAACTATTTTAGTAGAAAAACCAATATCTTTATTAGATATAAGTCTGTTCAAAAAAATTATAGATTTAAAGACTAGTATAATTTACTTACCAGTTACTTTAATTAGGCTAATTAAGTCATTTAATAAAAATCTTAAATTAAAAAAGAAATATATTAATGCTATTGGATCAATGGGTGAGCCTTTGGCTCCATCAGTTGCAAAATGGTATGCAAAAAATTTTGCAAAATATAATACTGCAATAGTAAATACATATTTTCAAACAGAAACTGGAGGAATAATTTGTTCACCAACATATAACCAAAGTACAAAAAATGTTCCTCATGGTTCTGTTGGTCAGCCATTATCAAGTTATCTAAAAATTAATAGTCTTAAAAAAAAATTAATGAAAGAAATCAAAATTGTTTCTCCTTGGCCAGGCATGATGAAGAGTGTAATTAATGGAAAAAAGGAATGGAATAAATATTGGGATGAAAAAGGTAATTTTAGGTTGTTTGATTTGGCTACAATCAAAAACAACAACATATACATACACGGTAGAAATGATGATGTAATAAATATTAGGGGGCATAGAATTGGATCTGAGGAAATAGAGTCTACAGTATTAAAATTAAACAAAGTGGTTGAGTGTTGCGCTATAACTTTAAGTGATTACTTCGAGGGGGCAAAAATTTACCTTTTTGTGGTTTCAAACGCAAACCTTAACCCTCAGATTGAAAAATTGCTTATTTCTGTTTTTGGAACTTATGCGATACCCAAAAAAATTTATTATGTTGAACAGATACCAAAAACTAGAAGTGGTAAAATATTAAGGAGATTGCTAAGAAACATATTAGTCAATCCAAAATTAAATAACTATGGAGATACTAGTACAATGCTTAATTTTGAATCTTTGAAGGAAATAAAACAGAAATTAACTAAAAAATGAACGAAGATAAAATTAAAGATATTATTAAAATAATATCAAAAAATACAGGAATAGATAAAGATTTAATCGATAAAAAAACTTTAATGACTGATTTTCCTCAATGGGACAGCATAGCTCAAGTTAAAATTATGGTCGAACTAGAAGCTAAGATGAAAAAAAAAATAAGCACAAGTAAAATGAGTGAACTAAAATCCGTACTTAACATTATAAAATTTTTAGACAAGTAGTGTTATTTTATACCTTACCTTATTTAGCTTTTTTTTTACCATTATGTCTAATTTTATTTTATTTTGCAAAATCATTTAAATTGGATAATAAACTCATTCTTATAATTTTAAGTCTATTTTTTTATTCTTGGTGGAATATTTATTATTTACCAGTAATTTTGTTTTCAATTGCTATTAATTACTATTTATCAAATAAAATTTTGTCTAAAACAAACAATCAAAAAAAAATATTATTATTTGGAATTATTTTAAATATTCTAATACTGGTAACATTTAAATATATTGATTTTATAATTGAAAATCTTAATTTAATATTTTTACTTAATATTCAATTATTGAATTTACCATTTCCATTAGCTATTAGTTTTTTTACATTTCAAAGTATTGCATTTTTAGTTAATGTATATGATGAAGAAATATTAAGTGTAAAAGCTAAAGATTTTTTTCTGTTTATAATTTTTTTCCCACAGCTTATAGCTGGCCCTATAGTTAAATATAACCACATGATGCCACAGTTTAGTAATAAAAAAAATTGGTTTTTTAATGAAAGAAACTTTAGAATTGGACTGATTGTTTTATTTATAGGTTTTATAAAAAAAGTTTATTTTGCAGATTCCTTGTCTCAATTTGTTGATACTGGATATGAAAATATTAGTGAGCTAGATTTTTTTTCTAGCTGGTTGATTAGCTTATCTTTTACATTTCAATTTTACTTCGATTTTAGCGGTTATGTAGATATGGCAACAGGATCTGCATTAATGATGAACATTATATTACCTCAAAACTTCAACAGTCCTTATAAATCTACCTCTATAATTGATTTTTGGCAAAGATGGCACATGACATTAACTCAATTTTTAACAAATCATATTTACAACCCAATACTAAGATCATTAAAAAAAATAAATTTTATTAATTCAATGTTTATTACTTTGTTTGTTTTTTTAATTGCAGGACTCTGGCATGGACCATCTTGGAACTTTGTTATATTTGGGGCCTTTCATGGGCTGGGGTTAGTGACTAATCATTTTTATAAAAATTATATCAAATTTCAAATACCAAAATTTATTTCTTGGTTTATTACTTTTAATTTTATAAATATTTCTTTTATTTTCTTTAGATCTGAAGAAATTTCGAACTCGTTCATTATTATAAAAAAAATGTTTAATATTAAACACCTAATAAATTTTGATTCTAATCTATTCAATAATGAGTATTTTTTAAGTTTTATAGGAGATTTAAACTTAATTATTTGTTTTTTATTATCAGTAATTATTTCTCTATGTTTCCAGAATAGTTATAAATTATTGTTGAAAAAAAAATAATTATTTTAACGTCGCGTTAAATTATTAATTCTAGTATTTTTATTTAATTTCTAAAAATTAAAATATATAAATGGACCCAAATCATTGGCAAACATAAAGGACATTGAAAAAATAATTAAAATCAATAAGAGCAAAAAAACAATTCTAACTTTTTTGTTATCTTTAACTTTTTTAAATAATTTATTTATTAACTTCATTTTAATATGACAAATTTAACCAATTTATTTCAGATATAATACGTCCGTAATATTTTGCTCCATTTAGCGTAATATGTCCAGAATCTAAATAGAGAACTTTATTATATTCATCAAAGGTTTTACACTTAAGTTCTTCAATATTACAAGTAAAATCAAATATATCTAAAAAACGGATATCAAGTTTTTTTGATATTTTTTTTAAACTTGTATTTTTTCTAGACTCATTTTTGTCTATTAATAAAAAAAGTTCTTTATCAATATTATTTATAAACCTATTTCGATGTTGTGAATATTTATACATTAATCCTAAAGCAGGATAGTCAGTATTTGTAGTTCTACTAGTACTAGTGTCAAACCAAACTGTGTTACTTGTTAAAACAATTTTTTTATTAGATTTTTTTATCAATTTGTTAATTATTGGAATTGAATCCATATCTGCACTATACCTGCCGTACTTTCTAAAATTTGTCGCAATTACAACAATATCCGCATCTTTAAACAGGTCATCATTAATAAATAGATCTGTCTTTTTTTTTTCCTCTTTATTTCGTTTTAGATGGTTTGAGAGATGCATTCTAAAAAATTTAAATTCATAATTTTCAAAAAGATCTTTGTTAGTTTCAAGCATCAAATATAAATTTTGTGAGTGGGAATTTCCAATTATAAGTATATTTTTTTTTTTATCTCCATCTGTAAAGTTAAATTTTGATTTCACTATAGTTTCATTTTTAAATTCATTAAATCTAGTTATCATTCCTTCAAAATAATTCTTTATTTCTGTTCTGTATTTCGTGTTATCTATAAAAATATCAAAATCAGAAAAATTTTGTTTTATTAATTTAAATTTTTTTGCATCTAGATTGATGGGTTTTTTAAAGTGAATTAAACCATAAACTGAAAACAAAAAAGTGAAGGTTAAAATTAAGAAAAATAAAAAATTTTTTCTACTAATTATATCTTTATTATTGAAAGGTTTTTCAACATATTTATTAGCTAAGTAGCTTACAAAATAAATAATAATAATAATAATTGGTATCAAAATTTCTGATTTTAAATAAAGAAAGTAATCAAAAAAAATAATTATTGGATGGTGAAGTAAATAAACACTTAGTGACATTGACCCTAAAAATACTATTTTTTTATCAGATAAGATTTTATAAAAATAACTATTTTTATTTTCATTAAAAATAATAAAACTTATAGCAAAAAGGCATGGCAAAATATAAACGCTTGGATGTGGCAATATCTCAGAGTAATAAAAGATAGATAAAAGAATAACTATAATACCAAAACTATATAAAAACCCAAATTTTTTATAATCATTAAAAATTTTATAATTATAAATCTTTATCAACCCATATATTCCTCCCAATAAAAACTCCCAAATTCTAGAATTTAGATTAAAAAAACCTGACCAATATGGCTGATTAAAAAAAAATAGCCTATTTGAATTTTCAAGGAATGGATATTCAAATTTTAAATTTGCTCCAAATTGAGTCATTGTTAAACTTCCTAAAATAAATAATACAAACAATCCAAGTAGAATTTTTTTATTTAATTTAAATGGATAAAAAATAGCTAAAGAAAAACCAAGAATTACATATATTTGAAATAAAGCTGATATACTCCATGTTTGAAGCAGAGGCAAATAATTTGATAATGGTAGAAAAAAGTCTGTTGTATTATTATATAAAAAATTTGAACTAAATATTGTTGCGTATAATACCTCTGATAAAAAAAAATTTAACTCTAGATCTGTTTGATAAAATAAAACTATTACTGATGAGATTAAAATCGTTAATATTAATATTGGAAAAATTCTTCTTAATCTATTTTCTATAAATCTAAAATAATTAAATGATTTTTTTTCGTAATCTTTAATCAAAGTAATTGTAGTAAAAAAACCTGCTAAAACAAATAAAATGTCTACACCTATAAAACCACCATCAAATAATTTAATGTCCAGATTATATAAAACAATTGATAGAACAGAAAAAAATTTAACACCTTCTAGATCTTGTCTATAATTTATATTTTTATTAATCATTTGATTTAAAATTTGACATAAAATTTTTTTTGCTTATTTATTATAAATTATACAGAAAAAATTTTTTAAAAAAATAAAAACTTGCAGAGCTACAAATAGTAAATTAGTTAAATATTTCAGTACCGAAGTATTAAAAATCTATATAAAAGTGAATCCTTCAATACACTTTATATTAGATAACAAACATTTTAGTAGTAAAGAAATAATAAAACTAAATATTTTTGAAAAAAAATGTTTCAAGGTGAAAAATTGTTAGAATTCGGTTTAGGTACTGGACACACTTCAATATACTATTCAAAACGGGGAGCAAAATTGACTGGTGTTGAAATGAATAGGGTTGAAGATTAATTTGATTATATAATTTGACTTAATCTTTGATTTTCATTTCTATTAAATAATTTATTAAAACCTTCACAATATTTAGAGAATCTTACTCTTTGAAATGGAACTTTACTTTCAAAAAAATCTATACTTGGCGCGTTCTGAGATTTTATCTCTAATATTAGATTATTATAATCTTTTAAAACTGTAGAACTCTTAAAACATTTATATTCTATATCTTGATCCAACGTTATTCTGTGATTTAAAAAAGAATAATATTCTCTATAGTAAGTTACCCAAATTTTGGGGTAACACATTCCATAATAATTATCAAAATAGCCCATTCTTACAAAGTTTTCATTTTCAAGCTTATTTAATTTTTTTTGAGTTTTAAACCTACCTTCTACACTAGAAATTTTAGTTTCTAGTGCCCAGCTCGACAACTTTAATTCTGACGGATATGATCTAATTCTAATTTTTTTTCTTGGTAAACTCCCTTCCTCAGAGCTTTGAAACATTGAATTCTCAAAATTATCAAAATATAGACTTGTTATTTTTCTTTTTGGAAATAGCTCAAATCCCCCATTATTTAAAAAATAATTTTTTATTTTTAAATAATCAGAAACATGCATTAAAATTTTTTCTTCAAATCTAAAGCTCATAAAAAATTAACTTCCAATAATGACATTTCATCTACTTGAGAGTCTCTCAATGAATTTTTACATTTTAACTTTTCGGAGATGATGTGTCCGCCTGAAAATTCTTGTTTTTTATTATAAACTTCTACACAACTTTTTGTATTAGAAATTTCTCCACTATTAACGCTTATAAACCCATAATCTTTAGCGGCAATTCCTATATTGGAATTGGTTACTAATAAAGATTCTACATTAACTTTGCTTGTTTCACCTACCGATATTGCTTTATCACCACAAAATTTTATTTCAGCTTTTTTTATTAAATAATTACCATAAGAAAAATCCATACAATCATTTTTACTATTTTGAATATTTACTAAATCAAAATCAATTATTGAAAAATCTGCATCAATCGCATCAAATTGTGAATTTTTAACTATCAAATTTTGTACAGAACCATTGACTCTAACAAAATTTATTGCATCCTCACATTTAGCATTAAAAGACTCAATTGAAATCTTTGATATTTTTATGTCAAAGAAAGATAAGCAGCCAGTGTAACCATTTATATCTACTTTAGAATTAAGTATATCATTAGAATTATCGTTAAAAACTATTTTCCAACTATCCAAATTTCCCTTGGTAAATACTGCTTTTCCAGAGGAATCGTTTCTTGTTAATTCTATAATTTTAGAAGAGGATTCTAATTTATAATCAATATCACCATAAAGTAACAATTCTACACTTTGTAAGATTTTTATTTTTTGTATTTTATTTTCGGGCAAACTTTCTTTAAATGCATAATGATTAAACCAACCCTGACTAGTAAGACTTTTTCTTTTTTTTCCAACAAAAATTAAATGAATTTTATTTTCATCTTTTAGTTCTTGTGCCAATGCTTTTATTTTATCTTTTGGTTTTAAGATAACCTTTTTGCAGTCATCCCCATATAAATTGCAATTTAGGTAATTACGAAACTCTTTATCATAATATAACAAACGTTTACTAACAAAGTTGTTTTCTATAAAGTTTTTTTTCATAAATGATTTTGTTTCAACGTCAGAACTAACATTTACAATTTTATCACTATTAAAATTTTGTAAAATAGTGAGTTTATTTTTTACTAATTTAACCATCTTCTCCACTTGAGCTTTTTTTAAGTTAAGCCCGTTCTTTAACAGCTCATTATGTAAATTATCAATTTTTAAAGTATTTAGTCTCCTTAACGCTTCAGAAGAACCATATATTGCTGAGGGAACAACCTTTCTTGCTAATCTATAATCACTAACTTTGTTATCTTTTGTTAGGATAGATTGAATTCCTTCTGACATTCCATCATAATAAATAGGAAAAAATTTTCTTATAGTAGGGTCATAATAAAAGTGCCTATCGTCTCTACTTAAATTGTGCCATCCATTTATTGCTGTTACAAATGCATCGAATACTGGTATTTTATCAAAATATTTATCCATACCTACTTTTTTACTTGCAGTAAAATAATCAACTTGATCGATTTTACCACCTCTATGATATTGATTAATTTCATTTAAAATTGATAAGCCTGTTTCAGAGATAAAAAGGCTCGATTTTTCTTTTCTTGCCCAGTTTTTATTTATTAGTCTATGTCTAAAAATATTATTTACACTAGTTGGCTCAATCCATATAAATCTTTGATCACCTTCAAAAAGAGCACTTTCTCTAAAATAAGAGTGTTCTAAAAATTCTTTAACAATTTTTTCTTGAAATATAAAATTATTCTGTAAATTTCTATAGTTAATTTTAGATTTAAATGATCTCGGAGCAAGCAAATTCAATTCTCTTAAAAAAGTAGTTGCAAAAATTTCATTGTCATAACCTCTGCTAACGGGTCGGAAAAGGATAAAATGTACAATACCAAATAAATGACCGTCTTTAAGCTTAACATTTAAGCTTGGTAAACCAGAGCCTTGTCTGTGATCTCTAAGATCACCATGAGGCCTAATTTCTGCTAATAATACACACTTTAAGCCTGGCTTAATATTTACTTCAATAGATGCGTCTGCACGTCTGCTTTTCGAGTAAAAATTAGCATTGTCGTATGCTCCTTGTGAATTTTGCCTTGCCGTTATTTCACTTTCAAACAGGATTCTTCTCCATTTACGTTCATCCACCATATTTAATTTCAGATTAATTTTCCTAAAATTATCTGGATGAAGATTTAAGCTATCTTTATAATTTAATTTAGAGCAAAGCTTTACCTTATTGCTTTTTAGACCATCTATATTGTAATTATAATTAATTATTAATAAGAGAAAAAAAAACAACCCTATAAAATAATAAGTTTTTGAGTATTTCATAGATATAATTTTAATTTTATTAAGATTGCATATCAGCTTTAAGGTTGATCACCCTTTTATCTTCTCTAATTTTATTTTCAAAATTAATTAAATCGTTTTTATTTTTAAAGACTAATCTATAGGAATAATTATTATTTTTTTTATCAATATAAAAGTGAATCAAGGATTTATTTTTTTCTATGTCACTTATAGCTTCTGAGGCATTGATTTCTATTGTATATAGTAAATTTCCATCTCCAAAAGAGAATTGAAATATACTTCCACCAAATTTTTTAACTATGACATCGCTAATTTTAATACCAAATATTATCACTATTACTAAAGCAGAAAGCAGAAATGAAAGTGTTAAAGATACACTGCTTACTATTCCAAGTGTCATTAATGCAAAAAACAGTACCAGCTCAAAAGGACTTTTAACTGGATTTCTGAATCTAACGATAGATAAAGCTCCAATCATTCCTAAAGACAGCGCTATATCATCTTTAATTATTGAAGTAATTATTAGCGCTATATTTGGTAAAAGTAGGTAAGTGGCTAGGTGATGATAAGTATTTGCCCATCTTTGCCCAACTATAACCAAAGATTGTCTAATCAACAAACCGCTAAATGTTAGAAAAAAAATCTTTACAACGTGTGGATGATTAACTATGGAAATAATATCTACTAAGTTCATTTTGTTTTAATTTGTTTTAATAAATCTACTTCATGACTTATCATAGTATTAAATTAAGTAAACAAAGGAGAAACAATCAGATGAGCTACTGGTTAATAAAGTCTGAACCTGACGTTTGGTCAATTGAACAACAAAAGAATGCTGGTACAAAAGGTGCTCCTTGGGATGGAGTGAGAAATTATCAAGCAGCAAAAAATCTAAGAAACATGAAAAAAGGAGATTTCTGTTTTTTTTATCATTCAAATATTGGAAAAGAAATTGTTGGTATAGTTGAGGTGATTAAAGAGTCGTTTTTAGATAAAACTGACAAGAGTGGGAGATTTGTAGCTGTTCAAGTTAGGTATAAAGAAATGCTTAAAAACTCAGTAACTCTTGAGGATATTAAAAAAAATAGAGCCCTTAGCCATTTATCTCTTATTAAACAAAGCAGACTATCCGTTATGCCTATAGACTCTAAAAGCTGGAAAATTCTATATAAGATGGGTAATATTTAAAAAATTCATGCCAAAAAAAAAGAAAACAAAATCTAAAGTTAACAAAAGGGTTTCTAAAAGAACAAGGCCTAAAGCCAAAAGTAAAGGTTTAAAAAAAACAAAATCTAAAGTTAACAAAAGGGTTTCTAAAAGAACAAGGCCTAAAGCCAAAAGTAAAGGTTTAAAAAAAATAAAATCTAAAATTAAAAAAAAGTCCTTTGAAAATAGTAATGATAAGGAGTTAGTTTTTAAAACTAAACCTGAGTGGGTAAAAAGTGCCTTAGTAAATAAGACAAAGTATCTAAAGAAATATTCCGACTCAATTAAAAATAATAATGAATTTTGGAAAAAAGAAGGAAAAAGAATAACGTGGATTAAACCTTATAAGAAAATTAAAAATGTTAAATTTAGTACATCTGATGTAAAAATTAAATGGTATGAAGATGGAACATTAAATGCTTCAGCTAACTGCATTGACCGTCACCTTAAAGATAAAAAAGATAAAACAGCTATCATATGGGTTGGGGATGATCCAAAAGATACCAAAAAAATATCTTATCAACAACTGCACAATGAAGTATCAAAAACGGCAAATGGATTAAAAAATTTGGGTGTTAAAAAAGGTGATCGTGTTACGATTTACCTAACGATGATTCCCGAGTTAGCTATCACTATGCTTGCATGTGCTAGAATTGGTGCAATTCACTCCATTATATTTGGTGGTTTTTCTGCAGAATCAATTTCTGGAAGGGTAAATGATTGTGAATCTGAATATATAATAACTGCAGATGAAGGAGTGCGTGGTGGAAAAACTATACCACTGAAAGCAATTACAGATGAGGCTTTAGAAAAATGCCCCAACATAAAAAAATGTATAGTTGTAAAAAGAACAGGTAACCCAGTTAAGTGGTTTCATGGAAGAGATGTTTGGTATGATGATCTAATTAAAAATGAGTCAAAAAATTGTGAACCTGAAGAAATGAATGCAGAAGACCCCTTGTTTATTCTTTATACTTCTGGCTCAACTGGTAAGCCGAAAGGTGTTTTGCATACAACAGGTGGTTACATGGTTTATGCTTCCATGACTCACCATTATGTCTTTAATTATAAACCAAAAGATATTTATTGGTGTACTGCTGATATAGGGTGGGTTACAGGACATAGCTATATAATCTATGGTCCTCTTGCAAACGGAGCTACAACAGTAATGTTTGAAGGTATTCCAACATATCCAGATAATTCAAGGTGGTGGCAAATTATTGATAAATATAAAGTAAATATTTTTTATACGGCACCTACAGCAATTAGAGCATTGATGAGAGATGGAGATGAACCTGTTAAAAAAACTTCTAGAAAGTCACTAAAATTACTTGGCACAGTAGGTGAACCAATTAATCCTGAAGCTTGGATGTGGTATTATAAAATAGTTGGAAACTCTAAATGTCCAATAGTTGATACTTGGTGGCAAACTGAAACTGGAGGAATTTTGATTACACCACAGACAGGTGCTATTAATTTAAAACCTGGCTCTGCAACAAAACCTTTTTACGGAATTAAGCCAGCTATAGTTGATCAAGATGGAAAAGAAATAAAGGGAGCTGGCGAGGGAAGACTTTGCATATCACAATCTTGGCCCGGTCAAATGAGAACTGTGTATGGTGACCATCAAAGATTTATTGATACTTATTTTTCACAATTTGATGGAAAATATTTTACAGGTGATGGAGCTAAAAGGGACAAAGATGGCTACTACTGGATTACAGGACGTGTTGATGATGTTATCATTGTGTCTGGTCACAACCTTGGAACTGCTGAAATTGAAAGTGCTTTTGTTGCACACCCGAAAGTAGCTGAGGCTGCTGTTGTTGGTTATCCTCACGATATTAAAGGAAATGGCTTATACTGTTATGTTACCTTAAATTCTGGTGAGTCAGATAATTTGGATCTTGAAAGAGATCTTAAACTTTGGGTTAGAAAGCAAATTGGACCACTTGCAACACCAGATATAATTCATTTTTCGCCAGGCCTTCCTAAAACAAGATCTGGAAAAATTATGAGAAGGATTTTAAGAAAA
>Ga0307986_10001878_pt1 | contig 15159 bp, 12 predicted proteins | sample EllFjometageno82_FD_203170 | JGI IMG/M metagenome (GOLD analysis project Ga0307986, IMG submission 203170) | Marine microbial communities from Ellis Fjord, Antarctic Ocean - #82 | ecosystem: Environmental > Aquatic > Marine > Unclassified | place: Southern Ocean | collected 2014-10-09
TGTATTGTAGAGTGACAAACATTCTAATTAAGTCCTCTCGATTGTAATCATTATTTTTTTTAAGAGTAAGCGTCATCTTGCTATATGCTTCTGGAGATCCCAACCCATAAATACAAGAGACACTAGCGACGATGATCACATCATCTCTTTCTAATAAAGATCTTGTTGCTGAGTGTCGCATTCTATCTATTTGCTCATTTATCGACGCTTCTTTTTCAATGTAAGTATCAGATCTCGGAACATATGCTTCAGGAGTATAGTAGTCATAATAAGATACAAAATATTCAACAGCATTTTCAGGAAAAAAGTTTTTAAATTCTCCATAAAGTTGAGCAGCTAAAGTTTTATTAGGAGCAAGTATTAAAGCAGGCCTATTTGTTGCCTCTATAATCTTTGCCATTGTAAAAGTTTTACCTGAACCTGTAACACCTAATAGCACCTGTTCACGTTTTTCTTCCTTTAAGTTTTCTAGTAATTTTTTTATAGCTTGAGGCTGGTCGCCATCGGGTTGAAAATTGCTTTTAATCTTAAATTTAATTCCACCCTCAAGTTTTTTTGAAACTTGACTGTTAGCAATTTCTAAATCGCCTATTTTTTCTTGATAAGTATTTTGCATTTTGTGTTAATAATAATTAATAAAAAACATTATAGAATTCAATGAGCATAGTTTCCAACAATTTAAAACGTATAAAACCGTCGCCCACACTGGCAGTTACTCAAAAAGCAAGAGAACTAAAAGCAGCTGGTAAAGACGTAATTAGCCTTGGAGCAGGTGAGCCTGACTTTGATACCCCTAAAAACATCAAACAAGCCGCTATAAAGGCTATAAATGACGGAGATACCAAGTACACAGCAGTAGATGGAACACCAGTTTTAAAAAATGCAATTATTAAAAAATTTAAAAGAGAAAATAATTTAAACTATCAAGTCGATCAAATAACAGTTGGTGCAGGAGGAAAGCATGTAATTTACAATGCTATGGTGGCTACTTTGAATGAAGGAGACGAAGTTGTTATCCCAGCTCCGTACTGGGTATCTTATCCCGATATAGTTTTATTAGCTGGGGGCACACCGATAATTTTAGAATGTAATGAAAAACAAGGATTTAAAATTAATGCTTCAGAATTAGATAAATCTATAACTAAAAAAACAAAATGGTTAATATTAAATTCACCATCTAACCCTACAGGTGCGTGTTATTCAGAAGATGACATTAGAGAAATTGCTAAAGTATTAATTAAACATCCTCACGTTTACATCTTAAGCGATGATATCTATGAACATGTAGCTTATGAGGGATTTAAGTTTTTCACTATTGCTCAGATCACAGAGTTGAAAGAAAGAGTTTTAACAATGAACGGTGTTAGTAAAGCATACTCGATGACAGGTTGGAGAATAGGCTATGCTGCTGGTCCAAAAGAAATTATAAAAGCAATAGCTAAAATACAATCTCAATCGACAACGAATCCTTCTTCAATTAGTCAAGCTGCAGCAGTTGAGGCTTTAAACGGAACTCAAGATTTTATTAAAGAGCGAGCAACTTCTTTTCAAGAAAGAAGAGACTTTGTTGTTAAAGCATTAAACGAAATAGATGGAATTGAATGTTTAAATCCAGATGGTGCATTTTATGTTTTTCCAAGCTGTAAAGGTTTAATTGGGAAAAAAGATAGCAGTGGAAAAGAAATTAAAACAGATAATGACTTTGTCCAATCTTTACTTGAAAACAGTGGTGTAGCAGTTGTTCAAGGATCAGCATTTGGTTTAGAAGGTTTCTTTAGAATATCTTACGCAACATCAATGGAAAATCTTAAAAAAGCTCTAGAAAAAATATTTATTTTTTGCAAAAGTCTGAGCTAAAATAAGAGCAACAAATAAAAAAAATTAGATGAAAAATTGGTTTTATAATCTAAAATTATTAATTAATTTATTAAAATATAGAAGTTTTTTTATAAAAAAACAGTACTCAAAGAACAAAGAAGATCAGTATTTAAAAAAAATATTTAAGAATAAAACCAACGGCACATACATCGATATTGGTGCATATCATCCGTATAGATTTTCAAATACATATCTACTGTATAGAAAAGGATGGAACGGAATTAATATAGACTTAAATAAAGAGTCGATTGACCTTTTTAATATCGCCAGGCCCAATGATATAAATCTAAATATTGCAATAGGTGGAAAAAATGAAATTCAAACTTTTTATTACAAAAAAAAAAATCACCCAATGAACACCCTAAGTAAAAAGTTTGCTAAACGTTTTTGGAATAATAAAGTTCATATTAAAAAAAATAAAATTATGACTCGAACATTTGATTATTTAATCAAAAAAATAAAAAAAATAGATTTACTAGATATAGATGTTGAAGGCACTGAATATGATGTTATTAAAAAAATTAACTTTAAGAATGTTAGTTTTAAAATAATTCTTATTGAACACTCTTTTTTTAACTCAACAACTATAAAAAATACCAAAAAAATTAAACATTTATTATTAAAAGAAAACTATAAGTATGTAAAAAATTTTGGAGAAACTAGTGTTTATAAAAATAAACTATATTAATAATTAAAATTATTTTTGATTTAAAATCCTGTTAGCTGGATATGTTTTCTTTATCCATGATTTAGGGATTGAATTAACACCCTTTAACGCTGCAAAATAAGCTCCAATAAAATTAACTCTAGAGCAGTTACAACCACCAGCTTTAATTGTTTTTAAAATAGCTTCTTTGTAACTTTTGGAATTGATAATTGCATGAATTGAACTGTTGAAGGTTCCAGGATAATTACACGCCATACCTAATTTTTTTACTATCAAAGGGTGGGGTTTTACTTTTAATTTTTTTACATTCTTAATATCCTCAACAACTTTTTTGAAATAAGAGTTTTTTTCAAACTGTTTGATGAATTCATTTACAGGGTCTTTTACACCTTTTAGAGCCCAATCTATCAAATGAAACTTGGCCAAAGCATATTTTAGACTTATTTTTGAAACTGTAACTATTGAGATAATCTTTTTTAAAGTATTAAAATTATAGCCATATAAAAAATAAGGAAGAGCTGCACAATAACCATCAGATTCATTTACCTTACTACCGCCTGTTAATTTTTTATTTTTTTTAATATTTTGAACAGTTTCAACAATATTTTGATGTATCCAAGGCCCTTTTATTATACCTCGCCAATCTTTTATTTTTCTATATTTTGCTCTAAGTTTAAAGTTTTTCCAATAGGGGCTTCCAGGACCAAAGTTTTCAGTAATATTTTTTTTAAACCTTTCTTCTATATTATCATGTCCTTCAAGCAATGTTTTGAGCATAACTTGACCAACATCATTATAGCCTGAGACTTTTCCAGTTTTAATATTATAAAAAGGACTTTTATTTTTTTTTAAAAAAGTAAAATCTTTTTTACCTTTAATATAAATTAATAATTTTTTTTGATCATAAACCCAATGTAAAGGTCTTGCTGCTGCATCAGCAACAGTGGCCCCTAATAAAACATGAAGATTATTTTTCATTATTGTTATTGTGATAAATGTTTTTCTGCTTCAAGTGCAGACATACACCCCATGCCAGCAGCAGTCACAGCTTGTCTAAATATCTTATCTTTAACATCTCCAGCTGCAAATACACCGGGTATATTTGTTTCTGTAGAGTCTGGTTTTGTAATTAAGTATCCCTCTTTATCCATGTTCAGTTGATCTTTGAATAAAGCTGTAGCTGGGTCATGTCCAATTGCAATAAACAAACCATCTACTTTAAGTTCAGTAATATCATTAGTTTTTAAATTTTCAATTTTAATTGCATTAACACCTTTTGGTTCAGAAGTTCCCAAAACCTCTTTAACAGCACTATCCCAAATAATCTCTATTTTTTTATTTGCCTTAAGTTTCTCTTGAAGTAGTTTTTCAGCTCTTAATTCGTTTCTTCTATGAATGAGTTTAACTTTTGATGCGAACTTAGTTAAAAATATAGCTTCTTCAACTGCAGCATTACCTCCTCCTACTACCGCTACAACTTGTTCTTTAAAAAAGAAACCATCACAAGTCGCACAAGCAGAAACACCGAAACCTCTAAATTCCTGTTCACTTTTTAAATTTAACCACCTAGCTTGAGCACCTGTTGAAATTATAAAACTATCCGCTGTATAAATTTGACCATCATCACCTGTAGCAGTGAAGGGTTTTTTAGATAAATCTACTTTACTAATATGATCTTGTATCATTTCGGTTCCAACTGCTTCTGCTTGACCTTTCATTTCATCCATTAACCAAGGACCTTGAATAACTTTTGAGTAACCAGGATAATTCTCAACATCAGTAGTTGTCGTTAGTTGACCTCCTGGTTGAGAACCGTAAACTAAAATAGGCTTTAGCATAGCTCTTGCTGCATAAATCGCTGCAGTATAGCCTGCGGGGCCAGATCCAAGAATTAACACTTTTGTGTGTTTAGGTGATTTATTATTCATTCTATTAGAGATATATAGTAACAAATGTCGAAATTAAAAGCACTACTTTTAACGCAGGGTATGCACGGTATGATAAGTCAGGTTGAAGGTTTAGCTAAAGCGCTTAATTTGAATTACACACACCAAACGATCAAATTAAAAAAATTTTGGAATTATATACCACCAAAATTTACCCCGATTTCAGAAAACATATTAAGAGAAAAATTTTTCTGCAATGCCAAAGTAATTATTTCCTGTGGAAGAAAAAGTGTCATTCCATCAATTGCTTTGAAAAAAAAATTTGGTAATGATATTTTGAGTATTCACATACAAGACCCTAAAGTGAAACTAACTAACTTTGATTTTATTGTTGCTCCAGAACACGACGGTTTAAAAGGAGAAAATGTTTTAACCAGTAAAGGTGCGATTCACTATTTAACAAACGATGAACTAGAAAGTCATAAGAATTATTTAAAATCTAGAATAAATAGTCAAAAGAAAATAGTAACTTTAATAATAGGTGGACCAACTAGACACTATGACTACAATGAAAAAATTGTAGATAGTATCTTTTTAAAAATTAAGAAAAACTTTTTAGATAATAATTACCAATTAATTGTCATACCTTCAATGAGAACCCCACAAAAAATAATTGATAAAGCTAAAAATTATTTTAATGAAGGTCAAATTATAATACCTTATGTAGATAAAAGAGCTTACCTTTGTTCGCTAAAGAATGCAGATCATATTATTGTTACTTGTGATTCCACTTCTATGATCTCAGAGGCTGCAATTACAGGAAAACCTATTTATGTAGCTCAAATGCCTACAATTAAAAGTAATAAAAGATTTAAAATTTTTTTTAATTTATTTGCTTCATTAAATATAATAAAAGAATTAGGAACCCCAGTTGAAAACTGGTCTTATAATAAATTAAATGAAACTGATAAAATAGCTAATCAAATAAAAAAAAAAATTAAACTATATGACTTTTCTTAATTCAATTTTAAATAATTCTAAAGAACATAATAGACCATTCACACACTGGGAACTAAACGAACCTTTGTCGAAAGATTCAATTAATGAAATTATAAAAGCTGATATACCGGATCATAATGAACTCAAATTAGGTTATGATGGTACAAGAGCAATTGACGGTGGCGCACCTGAATTCAGAAAAGGTATTGCAGATGGTGGCAAAGCTATAAAATTTAGATGTTTTATAACCAAAGAAAATACTCAAAAATTTCCAGCCCTAACTAAATTAATAAACGAGTTACAATCTAAAGAAACTCATTCAAAAATTTCTAAACTTATCAATAAAGATCTTTCTAATTCCTATGTGAGGGTAGAAGTAATTTGCGACCGAAAAGGATTTTGGCTCAAACCACACTGTGATATTAAAGAAAAGCTAGTATCTTGCCTTTTATTCATTAATGAGTTCAACGAGTCTGAAAGTTTAGGTACTGATTTTTATAATGAAAAATTAGAAAAAGTTAAGACAGTTCCATACAAGAATAATTATGGATATTTCTTTTCTAGTGGCCCAAATACCTGGCACGGAATGGAAAAGAAGGAAATAGTTAAAGAAAGACGTTGCTTACAAGTGAACTACGTTTCTTTTGAAACTGACTGGCAAGTTAAAAGCTGATATAGTTAAATTTAACAAAGGAGCAATATGGCGACCTATGAATGTAGTAAATGTGGAATGTCGGTTAACGCAACCTGTGGAAAGTGTAATGCACCATTAGTAAATGGTAATCTAAAATTAGAAGACGAAAGCTCTGTTCAAATATCGGAGTGCCCGAACAAACATGGAAAAATTAAATCTCCACTGTGCTGCGGTCAGGATATGACTTGTTCTGTTGGTTAAATGTCTTGAAGTGAAGTTACTGTAATCTTTTTAGTTTTTAAAGACTTAATTCCTTTTAGACAGACTTGTGCTGTTGACATGTTAGTACAGTAAGGAACTTTATTCACTAGCGTTGCTCTCCTTAAGGCCATAGCATCATTAAGTTTTTGTTCACTATTTCCCCCTCCGGTATTTATTACTAAAGCAATTTTCTTAGAATTTAAAACATCTACAATATGAGGTGAGCCACCACTAACTTTATTTATTTTTTTACATCTCATACCATGTTTAATAATAAAGTCTGCAGTTCCACCAGTCCCACATAGTGTGAAGTTTAATTTTAACAACTGTCTAGCTAACTCTACGCCTTCTTCTTTATGACTATTTTTTAGAGATATAAATGCCAAGCCTTTCGTTGGCAAAGAATTAGAGGCACCAATTTGACTTTTCGCAAATGCCATTCCAAAGTCCTTGTCAAAACCCATTACCTCACCAGTTGATTTCATCTCTGGTCCTAGTAGCACATCACTTTTTGGAAATTTATTGAAAGGAAAAACAGCTTCTTTTACCGCAAACATATTCTTTGTCTTACTTCTTAAATTAAATTTAGATAATTTTTCTCCAGCCATTACTCTTGATGCAATTTTAGCAAAAGGAAGTCCTTTAGCTTTTGAAACAAAGGGGACAGTTCTGCTAGCTCTTGGATTTACCTCGATTACAAAAATTTCATCATTTTTAATTGCAAATTGAACATTCATAAAACCTTTAACATTTAAAGCTAGGGCCAACTTCTTAGTTTGGACTTCTATTTCAGTTATTAAATTTTTCTTAATTGATATTGGTGGTAGACAACAAGCTGAGTCACCTGAATGAATACCCGCTTCTTCAATATGTTGCATTATTCCTGCAACAAATACTTGTTTACCATCAGATATAGCATCCACATCAATTTCCATTGCGTTATCGATAAACTTATCAATTAATATTGGATTTTCTTCTGCTGCTTTAAAAGCTTCTTCTACAAATTTTTTTAGCTGACTTTTTTCGTATACTATTTCCATTGCTCTTCCACCTAAGACATACGAAGGCCTAACCATTAAAGGCAAACCTATTTCACCGGCAATTTGAATAGCCTGTTTAAATGTTTTAGCTATACCACTCTCTGCTTGTTTTAATTTCAATTTATTAAGTAATTTTCTAAATCTATCTCTGTCTTCTGCCAAATCGATAGAAGTATATTGAGTTCCTAAAATTGGAAGCTTGTTGTCATATAAAAACTTTGCAAGTCTAATGGGTGTTTGTCCCCCGAATTGAGCTATAATTCCTACAAGATTTCCTCTTTGTTTTTCTTTCTTGATAACATTGTAAACATACTCTTCTTTAAGTGGCTCAAAGTATAATCTATCACTTGTATCGTAATCAGTTGAAACAGTTTCTGGATTACAATTAATCATTATAGTTTCAAAACCAGCTTCTTTAAGAGCATAACTAGCCTGACAACAGCAGTAATCAAATTCAATTCCTTGTCCTATTCGATTGGGGCCACCACCTAAAATTATAATTTTTTTCTTTGACGAGGGATTGGCTTCACATTCTGACTTAATCGAATAGCTTCTTTGGTATGTAGAATACATATAGGGTGTAAATGATTTAAACTCTGCTGCACAAGTATCCACTTTTTTGTAAACAGGTAGTACTTTTAACGCAATTCTTTTTTTTCTAATAATTTCTTCTGATGTTTTAGTAATCTCAGCTAATTTTTTATCTGAAAAACCTATCGATTTAATCCTATTAAACTCATTGTAATCTTTAGGTATACCTTTTTTTTGAATTTGATTTTCAGTTTCTACGATCTCTTTTATTTGTTCTAAGAACCAATTATCTATTTTCGATAATTTTTGTATTTTTTTAATATTAATTTTTTTTCTAAAAGCCTCAGCAACTAATAAAATTTTATTAGGTATATTTTTTTTTAATTCTTTTTCTATATTTTTTTTGTTAAGTGAAAAAATTCTATCTAATCCTGAAAAACCAATTTCAAGAGATACAAGTGCTTTTTGAAGAGACTCTTTAAAGTTTCTACCAATAGCCATGGCTTCACCAACAGATTTCATTGAAGTACCTAAAATTGCCTCAGATGTTGAAAATTTTTCAAAAGTAAATCTTGGAATTTTTGTAACTATATAATCTATACTCGGTTCAAAAGAAGCAGGGGTTGTTTTTGTAATTTCGTTCGTTAGCTCATCAAGAGTATAACCAACTGCAAGTTTTGCAGCTACTTTTGCAATTGGAAAACCAGTCGCTTTAGATGCAAGAGCCGACGATCTAGAAACCCTTGGGTTCATCTCAATAATAACCATTCTTCCATCTTTTGGGTTAATTGCAAATTGAACATTCGATCCACCTGTTTCTACTCCTATTTTTCTAAGACAAGCAATCGAAGCATTTCTCATTATTTGATATTCTTTATCGCTCAGTGTTAGAGCAGGGGCTACGGTAACAGAGTCACCTGTATGAATTCCCATAGGGTCAATATTTTCAATAGAACAAATAATAATACAGTTATCTTTTCTATCCCTAATAACTTCCATTTCAAATTCTTTCCAACCCTCAAGACATTCCTCAATTAATACCTGGCTTACTGGAGACTCGTGTAGTCCATCTTTAACTATTTTAAGATACTCTTTTTTATTTTTAGCGATACCACCGCCTAGGCCACCTAAAGTAAACGCTGGTCTAATTATTGCGGGTAAACCAATCTGTTTAAGTGCTTTAGTAGCATCTCTGATGTGGTTTACAGCTTTTGATTTTGGTAAGTCTAAACCAATATCAATCATGTTCTTTCTAAATTTTTTTCTATCCTCTGCATTTGAGATAGCTTTGGAATTTGCACCAATCAGTTCAATTTTATACTTCTTTAAAATTCCTTCTCTCTCTGCTTCCATTGCTAAATTCAAAGCGGTTTGCCCACCCATTGTCGGTAAAATTGCATCTGGCTTTTCTTTTTGAATAATTTTCTCTAACACTTCTAGAGTAATCGGTTCAATATAAGTTTTATCTGCAATCTCAGGATCAGTCATAATAGTTGCAGGATTGGAATTAATTAGTACAACTTTGTAACCTTCATCTTTTAAAGCTTTGCAGGCTTGTGTGCCTGAATAATCAAATTCACAAGCTTGACCAATTATTATAGGTCCTGCACCAACTACTAATATAGTTTTAAGATCTTTTCTTTTTGGCATTTTTTTTCATATTATTAATAAATTCTTGAAACAAGTAAACACTGTCCTGAGGTCCGGGATTAGATTCAGGATGATATTGTACAGAAAAAATTGGTTTATTTTTTAATCTTATTCCCTCAATACAATTATCAAACAAAGATTTATGTGTTATCTCAATATTCTTCGGTAAACTTTTTTTAATAATTTCAAAACCATGATTTTGACTGGTTATTTCAACATTATCTTTAATCAAATTTTTAACTGGATGGTTGGCTCCTCTATGCCCTAATTTCATTTTTTTAGTTTTAGCACCTAATGCCAAAGCTAATATTTGATGTCCCAGACAAATTCCAAAAATAGGCATATTATTTTTTATTAATTCCTTGATAATGTTAATCGCATACTTTCCTGTTGCAGCAGGATCACCCGGACCATTAGATAAAAAAATACCATTTGGTTTTAATCTTAATATTTCTTCAGCACTTGTTTTGCATGAAACAATAGTAATTTTACAATTAAAATCAGAAAAATATCTTAAAATATTTTTTTTTATACCATAATCAATCGCAACAACATGTAACGAATTTTTTTTATTTATTAAATATCCGCTATTTTTCTTCCAAGTCTTAAATCCTGACCATACATAATTTTTTTTCGTAGAAACTTTTTTTGCCAAATCTAAGTTTTTTAAACCACTCCATTTAACTGTAGAGCTGGTCAATTGCTTAATATTAAAATTATTTTTTTTAGAAAAAGCTATTGTTCCTTTTGGTGCACCTTTATCCCTAATAAAATTAGTTAGGCTTCTAGTGTCAAGCCCTGTAATTCCAATTATTTTATTTTTTTTTAACCATTGGTCAAGATTTTTTAAAGAACGGTAATTAGATGGATCTGTTATTTCAGAATTTAAAATTATACCTTTTGTCCAAATTTTATCAGACTCGTGATCATCACTGTTGGCCCCAACATTTCCAATATGAGGAAATGTAAAGTTAATTATTTGTTCTGCGTAAGAAGGATCTGAAATGATTTCCTGATAGCCAGTAATTGAAGTGTTAAAACAAATTTCTCCAGTAGCTATACCCTCGCAACCTAAACCAAAACCTTCAAAAGAGGCTCCATTTTCTAAAATTAAAATAGCTGTAGAATTGATCTGTTTAAGATTTTTATTTGAGTTTTTTATTTGTCTTGTCGGTTTCAAATACAACTCATGAGTTAAAGTAAATACTTATAAACATGATTTTGTGGAAGATATGAAATAGAAATATAACCGTCAAGAAAGATGTTTTTCTTTTAAAGAAAAATTGTGATTAAAGTAAAATAACAAATTACAAATATGTCTCTAAAATCACAAATAGAAGAAAAATTAAACCAATCCCTTAAGAATAAAGACAAAAGTCTTTATCCGACCCTAAGACTGATTGTTTCAGGAATAAAAGACGTCTTAATCGCTAATAGGACCAAAGAAGTTAAGGAAGTATCAGATCAAGATGTAATGGGCATTTTAAAAAAAATGGTTAAACAAAGAAACGAATCGTGCGAAGTTTATAAAAAAGCAGGACGTGCAGAACTTTTAGAGGCTGAGACCAAAGAGGTGGAAATAATAAGCTCTTTTCTTCCCAAGCAATTAAGCGATGAAGATACAAAAAAGTTATGTGAAGAAACAATTAAAAAAGTAGGAGCCAGTTCCATAAAAGATATGGGGAAAGTAATGAGCGATTTAAAGAAAACCCATGGTGATGTCTTAGATTTTTCTAAAGTTGGATCAATAATAAAAACAGTTTTAAAATAATTACAATGAAATATCCTAAAGAATATCTCGACGAAATTAAGTTGAGATTAAAAGTATCACAAGTAGTAGGTAAGTCTGTCCAATTAAAGAAAAGGGGGAAAGAATTTGTAGGCTTGTCCCCATTCAAGAATGAAAAAAGCCCATCATTTACAGTGAGCGATGAAAAAGAATTTTATCATTGTTTTAGTACAGGAGAACACGGAAACATTTTTGATTTTTTAATGAAAACAAAATCACTCGGTTTTGGTGAGGCGGTAAAAGAATTAGCAGCCGAAGCAGGTATGCCACAGTATAAATTTTCTACAATGGATACTGAAAAAGAAAAAAGATTTAACACCTATAAAAATATTTTTAAAGAGTATTCAGATTTTTTTAACCAACAACTTTTTAGACCTGAAAACAATCAGGCTTTATCATATCTAGAAAAAAGAGGATTAAATCAAAATATAATTAAAGAATTTAATTTAGGTTACGTGCCTTGGGAAAATAACTTTTACGAAAAACTTCTATCTAAATTTAGTGAAGCAGAAATTATTTTAACTGGGCTTTATTATAAAAATGAAAAAGTTAATAAATTTATTGATCGTTTTAATTCTAGAATTATTTTTCCAATTAACAATTTAACTAACGAAACTATTGCTTTTGGTGGAAGAATAATCAGAGAAAGTCAGCTAGCAAAATATATTAATTCGCCGGAAACTGAGTTCTACAAGAAAGGAAGAACAGTTTTTAATCTAGATAAAGCTAAAGCTCTAAGATCGGAAACAAGCGAAGCTATTATTGTTGAGGGGTATATGGACGTAGTTAGTTTATACGCCGCAGGTATAAAAAATACAATTTCAAATTCAGGAACAGCACTAACAGACACACAAATAGAATTAATTTGGAAGTTTTTCTCTAGCCCTATCATTTGTTTAGATGGAGATCAAAGTGGACAAAGCGCAGCTTTACGTATCGCAGAAAAACTTTTGCCATTAATTAACGAGAACAATAAAATTTATTTTTCTATAATGCCAAAAGGAGAAGATCCTGATGATTTTATTAAAAAAAATGGTAAGGATAAATTTAATGAGTTTCTAAAATCAAAAAAAATAATACAATCCTATATTTGGGATGTTTATCTATCAGAGGTAAATACAAGTAATCCTTTTGAGATATCAAAGTTTGAAAAAAAGATTAAGAGTTTGTGTTACGCTATTAAGGATGAGACTTTAAAAAAGTATATTTTAGAAGATTTCTTAAGTAAATTAAGAGGTTTAACACCTATTCAAAATTTTAAAAAAGTTTTTACTCCTTATATAAAAAAAAACCTTAATATTCTAAATGAAACTAAGCAGCTACATAAAGAACAAAACAATTTTTCAAAAGCAGAAATTAAAGAACGAGCAATTTTATACATACTTTTAAACTATTCAGATTCTTCAAAAAATAAAATAGACGATCTTTTAAATATTAATTTTTCAAACGAACAAAATAATGAATTGAAAAAAATAATAATTAATCAATTAAAAACGAGTGACATATTTGTAAATATTAAGCATAAAATTGATAAAAATTTTTCTGATTTACTAAGTAAAATTGAAAAAAATATTAATCTAAAAAATATACTTCTTAAAAAAAACGATGAGGAACGTGAAGAAATACTTCATGATTTAATAGAAGAATTGAAAGAAATGAATCACTTAAAGCAAATTGAATTTTTAGAGAGCAAGGTAGCAGAAAATTTAGATGAGAGTTCTTATTCTGAACTTATTAAGCTTAAAAGTCAGCTAAATAGGGAATAAAAAAAGATAGATTTTAGATTAATTCATACTATATATAGCTTCGCTTTAATTTAAAATTAGCCCTGATGGTAGAAAAATTAATAACTAAATCATTCGAAAGACTTTTGGATAAAGGAAAAGTTCGTGGATTTATAACCTACGAAGAACTCGGTAAATCTTTAGGTAAAAGAGGAAGTTCCATAGTAAATATTGAAAAGGCGTTTATGATTATTCTAGATCATAGTGTCACACTTGTAGAAAAAAAATCGCAATATCAATCAAATAAAAAAAAAGATCCACCTGCTGCTGGTGCAGAAAAACAATCCGATAAAAGTGATGACCCAATCAGAATGTATCTTAGAGAAATGGGTGGAGTTGAGCTACTGTCAAGAGAAGGTGAAATTGCTATAGCAAAAAGGATTGAAGCAGGAAAAGATGTTATGATCAACGCGCTAACACAAAGCCCACTAGTTGCTAAAAAAATATATGAATGGAAAGAAAAAATTGAAAGCAATGAACTTTTAGTTCGAGATATTATAGACATAGATTCAACCTATGAAGATTTTGAAGCAGATGCTCAACAAAGTAAAAAAATAAAAGCGGAAGCCAAAAGTAAAAAAGATAAGGCAGAAAATAAAAAGCCTGAAGAAAAAGCTCCACAAGAAGAAGAGGATGAATTTAATGTTTCTCTTGCAAAAATGGAAGAAGAAATAAGACCCAAAATTCTAAAAATTATTGAAAACCTAACTAAAGATTATACAAAACTACAAAAGTATCAAAAAGAAAAACTAGATTGTATTTTAGCTTCAAAAGAACTTTCAATCTCTAAAAATAAAAATTTTAAAAAAATTCAGTCTACATTAGTTGATAATTTTACAAATCTACAACTCGCACCTAATGTAGTAGAAGAATTAGTACAAGCACACTATAAAGAAAATAAAAAAATTGTTTCCTTGGAAGGTGTTCTTTTGAGGCTAGCTTTAGATAATAAAATTTCTCGTGAAGAATTTTTAAAATATTATATTGGAAATGAAATAAATCCTAAATTTGAATCTTTTTTAACTGAAAGTTCAATTTGGAAAGCATTTTTTAAAAAATTTAAAAATGACTTTAGTGAAATTCGAGAAAGATTAGTAGAGTTTAGTATAAAGATAGGACTTTCTGTTGGTGAGTTTAAAAAATTAGTTAGCAGAGTTCAAAAAGGTGAGAGAGAATCTAGAATAGCTAAAAAAGAAATGGTTGAAGCTAATTTAAGATTAGTAATTTCTATAGCTAAAAAATATACTAATCGAGGACTTCAATTTCTAGATCTTATTCAAGAAGGCAACATTGGCCTTATGAAAGCTGTAGATAAATTTGAGTATAGAAGAGGCTATAAATTTTCTACTTATGCTACATGGTGGATTAGACAGGCAATCACAAGATCTATTGCCGACCAGGCAAGAACAATTAGAATCCCAGTCCATATGATTGAAACAATAAACAAAATCGTAAGAACACAAAGACAAATAATGAGTGAGTTTGGAAGAGAGCCTACACCAGAAGAGTTGGCAAAAAAACTTGCTATGCCTTTAGAAAAAGTTAGAAAAGTTTTAAAAATTGCAAAAGAGCCAGTTTCTCTTGAAACACCCGTGGGTGATGAGGAAGACAGCAGTCTCGGAGATTTTATTGAAGACAAAAATGCTCTTCAGCCATTAGATACAGCTATTCAATCTAATTTAAGTGAATCTACAACTAAAATTTTAGCTTCTTTAACACCAAGAGAAGAAAGAGTTCTGAGAATGAGATTTGGCATAGGTATGAACACAGATCATACTTTAGAAGAAGTAGGCTTACAATTCTCAGTCACAAGAGAAAGAATAAGACAAATCGAAGCAAAAGCTTTAAGAAAACTTAAACATCCTAGCAGATCTAAACAACTTAAAAGTTTCCTCGAAAAATAAATTCTGCTATACACGTTATTGTTTTGGGCCTGTAGCTCAGTTGGTTAGAGCAGTACACTCATAATGTTTCATTCTTTCTAAAACATACCTAAACTTGAATTAAGATAACAATAGCAACAGTAAATTACAATCATAT
>Ga0307986_10001880_pt1 | contig 15154 bp, 15 predicted proteins | sample EllFjometageno82_FD_203170 | JGI IMG/M metagenome (GOLD analysis project Ga0307986, IMG submission 203170) | Marine microbial communities from Ellis Fjord, Antarctic Ocean - #82 | ecosystem: Environmental > Aquatic > Marine > Unclassified | place: Southern Ocean | collected 2014-10-09
AAATTACTAACTTGAGTGTTTTATAGTTATTATAGCATAGTATATTAATCACTAAACTAATTAATTAAGAATATTGTCTTTTTATTTTTTTTTAAATCCAACTACAGTCCAAAAAGGTACAGAATTTTTAAATTTAATTTTTTCTAACCCAGCACTGGTCATCATTTTCCGTATCTCATTTTTTGAATAACGTTTTTCCATAGGAGATCCAAATCTATCCCTTGAATCTGTACGCATCACATAGAAACTTAAGTTTCTATAAAAATGAAGAGGAAAATTTTTAAAATCTAGACCAATTTTTTCAAACATTAATGAAATTCTTGCAAAAGGGTAATAAATAAAAAATGCAATAATATCACATATTAAAAAATTTAAAAATTTAGGTAATTTTGAAATTATCAATCTAATAAAATTAGATAAAATCCATAACCATCTAAACCATAAAGGACGGTTATCTAAAGAATAATAAATATATAGCAGTATGGGTGCGCCTGGTTTTAGTAACTTTGAGCAAGATTTAATCGCAGCTTTTGCATCTGGAACATAATGTAAAACACCTAATAAATATCCAAAATCCTGACTTTTTTTTTTTAACCCACTATTTTCTAATGACTTTTGATAATATTTAATATTGTTAAATTTTTTTAGTTTTTTTTTTGCAACTTTAATAGCATTAGAAGGATCGATACAATGTAACTTTCGAACTTTAGGTGCTACAAATTTAGCCCACCTTCCAGTACCACAACCCATATCAAAACCTTCTGCAGACTTTGGTAGCTTGTTCCATGGAAATATTGAAAAATAACTTTTAAATATTTTATAAGCTTCTTTATTTTCCATTCCTGATTGGTCATAACGAACCCATTGGTCACTAAAACTATCTACGGTTTTTTTATCTATATTTTTCATGATTAGTATTTAGTATTGATGAAAATTATAGTCTTAAGTCAATTCTATCAGATGTAAACAGGTATTTTAAATCATAGATTATGTGATTTTTTTTACATAAATTATAAATAGTATCAATACCCATAGTTTTAAACTTATCATGAGCTACTGCTATTATAATCCCATCATAAGTATTTTCTTTTAATGTAGAGTTTGGATAAATATCGTATGTTTTCTTTATATCTTCTTTATCTGCCCAGGGATCATAAAGATCTAGATTGCAATTAAAATTTTTTAGACTCTCGATAACATTTTTAATACCAGAGTTTCGAATATCTGCACAATTTTCTTTAAAGGTTAATCCCATAATTAAAATTTTAGCACTTTTAATTTGAATAGATTTTTTCTTCATTGATGTAATTAATTGGGAGGCAACATGATTCCCCATTTTATCATTCAGCTCTCTTCCTGCTAAAATAATTTTTGGCACATATCCAATACTTTTAGCTTTATAAGTAAGATAATAAGGGTCTACTCCAATGCAATGGCCCCCAACTAAACCAGGTTTAAAAGGCAAAAAATTCCATTTACTTCCTGCGGCATCTAATACTGCTTGAGTATCTATGTTCATTTTATTAAAAAATATCGATAACTCATTAATTAGAGCAATATTTAAATCACGCTGAGTATTTTCAATTACTTTTGCAGCTTCTGCAACTTTTATACTAGGAGCTTTGTGAGTCCCTACAGTTACAATTTCATTGTATAAATCATCTACTAAATCTGCAATTTCAGGTGTTGATCCTGAAGTAATTTTTTTGATATTTGAGACTGTATGCTCTTTATCTCCAGGGTTAATTCGCTCAGGACTATAGCCACAAAAATAATCTTGATTAAAGTTTAATCCTGAAAATTTTTGTAAAATAGGCACACAATATTCTTCAACGCAACCAGGATAAACTGTAGATTCATAAATAATTAAATCTCCTTTTTTAATAAATTTACCTACAATTTCACTAGCCTTAGATAATGGGTTTAAATCTGGTTTTTTAAATTCATCTATGGGTGTTGGCACAGTAACTATATAGCAGTTTGCTGATTTTAAATCTGCTTCATTGCTAGTAAAATTTAATTGCCTTATATTTTGAAGTTCATTTTTTGTGGACTCTAAATTTTTATCTATTCCAGAAAGTAATTCATCAATTCTTTTTTTTTCAATATCAAAACCTATTACTGATCTTTTTTTTTCAAACGCTAGAGCAAGTGGCAAACCTACATAGCCTAATCCAATAATAGCTATTTTTAGTTCTTCAATTTTATTGATCATATTTGATAATAATTTTTATACCACTTAACAAACTGGGATATTCCATCAATAACTGATGTTGAAGGTTGATAGTTAAATTTTTTCTTTAAATTATCTGTACTAGCGTAAGTATCTGGCACATCCCCTGGCTGGAGTGGTAAAAAATTAATTTTTGCTTTTTTGCCTAGCGCTTTTTCTAAAGCATCAATATAATCCATAAGCTGAACTGGTTTATTATTTCCAATATTGTAAATACGCCACGGCGCTTTACTGGTTGCAGGGTCTGGCTTATTACTATCCCAACCTAAATTACAAGTTGCAGGATTATCAAGAGTTTGCACTATTCCCTCCACTATATCATCGATATAGGTAAAATCTCTTGTATGTTTTCCATGGTTAAATACTTCAATGGGTACATCTTCTAAAATAGCTTTAGTGAATTTAAACAAAGCCATGTCTGGTCTTCCCCAAGGCCCATAAACTGTAAAAAATCTTAGACCAGTTGTTGGTAATTGATAAAGGTGACTATAAGTGTGTGCCATTAATTCATTAGATTTTTTAGAGGCTGCATAAACAGATAGTGGATGATTAACACTATCATGTTCTGAGAAAGGCATTTTAGCATTAGAACCGTAAACACTAGAACTGCTTGCATAAACTAAATGCTCAACTTTATAATATCTACAATTTTCTAAAATATGCGCAAATCCAACAATATTACTATTAATATAAGCAAGAGGATTTTCCATTGAGTAACGCACACCTGCTTGTGCTGCTAAATTAACTACTCTTTGAGGTTTGTGTTCTTTAAACACATTTTCTAAACTTTTTTGATCACTTAGATCTATTTTATAATGTTTATAATTTTTTTTTTTTAGAAGTCTTGCTAGTCGTGCTTCTTTTATTTGGGGGTCATAATAGTCATTATGATTATCAATGCCAATCACATCATCTTCTCTCTCTAGAAGTTTAAGACATAGTGAGGAGCCTATAAAACCAGCAGATCCTGTAACAATTAATTTCATGTCAATACATTATTGAATTTATTTTCTAATTCAAGAAATTATTCTTTTTTTTGGGGGATCATTTTTTTAAAATCAAAAAATAAAAGATATCCATGAACTTTATATAACTCATATGCGAGACCCACAACGTATGCCATAATAAATATAAATTTATATCGTACAGCTGTACCATAATTAAATACTATCATTCCATGAACACTCATGACAAAAGAAAAAAATAAAATCCATTTAATGGTTATCAATTTGTCTTTTTTGTATGCATTTAGTGTAAAAATTATCAAAAAAAATAAAACTAAAATATTTTCAATAGATTGTATAAATTGAAAATAATTATCCGCTTGCCACGGTAAAGGCTTCATGACAAAATTAGGTAAACTAGTAGCTCCCAAAATTAACATATTAAAAAAATCTACTATAGGCTCATAGAGTAGTAAACTATTTCCATCTTCTACAAAAAAAGCACGCCTACTTAGATTTAATAAATAAATAATATCATTTATATAAGAATAAAAACCAAAAATTATTAACCCAAAAAAAATATATCTAATCCTATAATTTAATGGTGGTTTTTTAAAGATCATAAAAATTCCCCAAAGTGTTAACATGAAAAAAAAATTTTGAAATTTTATGAAATATAAAGGAAAAATAACTAAAAAAAAAGTTAGATATTTCTTATCCACTAAACATATAATTCCAATGATCATTAAAAACAATATTAGTGGATCCCTAAAACTCAAAGACGTATATAACACCAAGCTTGGATAAAAGAGGACAAAAAAAAGAGTCATTCCCTGTAAAAATTTTTTACTATAAAGCCACAAAAATAATATCAAAAATAAAAACCTATTAAAAAATCCTAAACTTTTAACTGTTTCTACAAAAGGAATTGGTAAAATATTGAGAAACCAAGATGTAATTACTGCATTTTTATCCATTTCAGGAAAAAAATTAAATGACCTTATCTCTGACAGTGCTTTGAAATAAAAAAATTGATCCTTCATATAACTAGCGGGAAACAAAAAATCATTTAAAAAAAATGGTAAAATAGAATAAATTACTAATATAAAACCTATCCAATATGGTATTAGGTTTATACGGCAAGCTATTAATGTAGCTAACACACACACAAGCATATTAGGAATATCAAAATACCATGTCATTAGAAATCTACTTTATTTTTCATAAAATTTTTTTGATTAATATGACACAATATAACTAATATCTTTTTGCTCATAAAAAATTGCTATATATTGTGTGGTAATTGTGCCCATGTAAAGAATAAAAAAAATAGAATTAATTTAACTTATATTGAGCGTTTGTCTTAGTCTTATTATCCCTCTTGTATATGCCTTCTTTAATAAGAAAGTATGTAGCAATTCTAAACAATAAAAAATAAACTAATATAAAAATAGTTACACTAAAATTTTGAATACTTAAAAATGAAAAATACCAAATCACTAAACATATTAATGAGCTTAGCAAGTAGTACAATATTCGAAACCTGTCAATATCAGAAATTATTTTTGAAATTTTTTTAAAATTATGCCTTTTAAGTGTAGTGATCTCAATAGTTCTTAAGAGAGGAAAAATTATTATTGATAACAATACTGGGTACAGCAAAGTATCAAATCTAATAAATAACACTACAGGAAATATAAATTTTGCTGTTGATAAAACAAAAAAAGTTAATAAGTTTGATCGACCTCTTACACTATTATGAATAAAAAAAAATATCCTGGTAAATATAAGAAGTGCTATAAAAGACAAGATATTAAGACGATATGCAATAAAAGAGTCTACCCAATACAATAATCCTATAAAAAGCAACACAACAAGATATCTAAAATAGGTAATACTAAAGTAATTTTTTTTTATATGAGTAAAGTTTTTCTTATTCAATCTCAATGTAGGTTTTTTTTCATTTTTTGTGGTTAAGATGTCATTTTCAATATAACCGACCTCATACAAAGTATGAAAAATAAGCTGGGTAATAAAAAATATTAGAACAAAAATATCTGATCTTATGTGTAGATAAAAATAAGTGATTGAAAATTGAGGAACTATAAAAATAATCTGCCAAGAAAGTAAATCAAAATTTGTTTTTAATCTACTGTGGATGAGATAATAAAACGGAATATAAAACCTAAACATTTAATAATCTTTAATACAAGATATATTAACATAAGGTTTCCAAAATTTCAAATCGTTTTCTTTATTACATATAGCAAAAGACTGATCTGCAAACAGCATCAATTCTAAATCAGTTTTATTATTACTAACAACTACTAATTTATTAAAATTTTTGAATTCTTTTTTTAATAACTCATTTTTATTCAATAAAATATCTTTATCATACTTACCTGTATAAAATTTATCAACTATGTTTAGTTTTGATGCATAAAAATAATCTACATTAAAATATTTTGCAACTTCCTCTATAACGAATATATATGAACCAGACATCAACACTATCTTGTATCCTTTATCTTTATATTCGTTCATCATTTGAACTGTAGAATCTTTAATCTCTTTTACCAGATCAGTATAAACAAATTTATGTGTAAATTTTTTAACTTCTTCAATTTCTTTACCCCTCAAAAATAAAGTTCCAAAATATCTCATGAGATCTTTTCTAAATACTTTATAAAAAAAATAATTAAATACTTTTACAGGAAACAGTTTGGTTATTTTTCTAAAAAAAATATATTTTTTATTATTTCCAAAATAATAGTCTAAAAAACTAAAAGTTGTATTGACTCTATAGATAGTGTCACATACATCAAAAACGGCTATTTGCATCTATAGATTATCCTTCCTTATTTGACATATAGATAAAATGCATTCAATGGTATCAATTATTATTTAAAGTGTTTTTCATATTGTTCACTTATTAAATCAATATTAAATTTTGATACATCTATATTATATTTTTTTTGTTTTTCTGCCTGTATTAGTTTTTCAACTATATCATCAATATTGCCAACTTTTGCTAAAAATCCATTAATTCCGTTAGATACAATTTCTTTGTTGCCGCCTGGTGAGTCTGTTGCAACTACTGGTGTATTTAATACTAACGACTCCAAAATGACATTTGAAAAACCCTCATATAAAGAAGTTAATAGTAATACATTTGCGTTTTTCATAATAGAATATGGATTTTTTAAATGTCCCACAAAAATGATATCGTCGCTTAAACCCAAAGATTTTGAATATCTATACAGTTCTTCTTTTAGCTCACCTTCACCTAATATGTAATACCTTATGTTTTTAATTTTTTTTTTAAGTTTTGAAATAGATAATATTGCTGATTTATAATCCTTTTCATATGCCAATCTTCCAACTGAAATAATATTGTAAAATTTACTATCAAGTTTTGTGGGCGTATCTTCTTTGGATAAATGTAAGATTTTATTTTTAGAAATTGGATTATAAATTATGTATGATTTTTTATTTACATAATTTTTCAAATCTTCATCCATTGAGATTGATTGAGTAATTAACACGTCGCTAAAATTTAAAGTTTTTTGATAAAAATACATAATAATTTTTTTTATCAAATTAAAATTAGATAAATTTGAACTGATAATACTACCAACTCTAGCTATATATTTGCAGTTTTTTTTACCAAATAAATTTGCTATTGATACAGCATAGGCCATTGCTAAAGTTCCCAATGCAACATCTATATTATTTTGTTTAATATATTTGTTTATTTTAAAGACAGATTTTATGGAACTATTTTTTTTTAATTCTATTAACCTTATGTTGGTATTTAATTTTTCTAAATTGGGACCAAATGCCTTAAGTACCATAAAATGCACTTCATATTTTAATGAGAGATGATTTGCTAATTGAACCCAAACGCCTTCTGCACCACCACCACTAAAATCTGTCGTTAGAAATAATATTTTTTTACTCATTAATATAATTTTTTATATGTTTGTCATATAATGCAATTAAAAATGTCTTGTCATCATTTCATTTGTAAAGTGAAAACTAATAAATGTAGATAATCTGAAATAGTTATTTTTAATTTATTGCAGTACATTTTTAATGTTTTTTTCCAAGGATTGATAAATCTATTTTTATCAATATTACTAATCTCAACAGTCTATTTATGTTGGCCAAAACAAAAGCTCTAAAGGCTTCTTTTCTATATTTATTAACAGCATTTAATTCTCCAAGTCTTTTTTGAAGCTTACTCCACCTAATTTTTGATTCTTTGATTTTTGTAGAATGCTTATCGATATATTTTAACATATACAAAAACCTATCTTTATAATCTATGCTCAGAGCATCAGAATGAACATAATTTAATCGTTTATATTTTGATATAGTAACAAAAACTAATGAAGTCATTATTGTATACTAATTAAATGAGAATTATGAAATTTATAAATTATTTTTTTTTTTAATAATTTTGAAATATTTTCAAATTTTTGATTTACATCTTTTTTAGAAAATCCATAAAATTTTGTATTATGATAAATTAAATGTTTTCTTTTGTAAGGTTGAAAAATTTTAATTAAAAAATCTCTAATAGATATTTTTAAAAAATTTTTCTTAATATTTAATGTTGGAACACTGCTGTTAATCTTGTCTTTATCAATCCTCTGTTCTATTATTTTAAGAAATGCTTCATAACTATTTCCATTAAAACTATATAAATATTCTAAAACTTTCTCATTTATACGCTGAGATGGGAAATTAAAATTATTTCTATTCATTTCTTTAATATAGAAAACAACTTCATCAATAGTAGTCATTCGGGTACCCATTTGATTTGGTAGCCAAATATCATAATGGTCATCAAGAATTGGTTTATAATTTATCACTGGTTTCTCTGCTAATGAGGCTTCAATAGCTGTAGTACAACCATCATGAAGCAATAATTTTGAAGCTAGTATCCACGGCAAAACAGGACCATCGTGTTTGACATGAATATTTTTTACCCCACTAAAAACAAGTTCATAATAATTATGATCTTCAGAAGGATGGGGTCTATAAATAAAATTCAACTTTGGAAATAAAACTGCAAGATGATGTGTTAAATGTATCATTGAAGTTAATTGTTTTGAAGTATAATTATAAACATTAATAAAGTTTAATCTTTTTTCTGCATCAGAGTAACGTGTTTTATCTAAAAACAAGTATTCGTTGCCAAGCCCATGATTTGCAGCTACATAATTTCCATTTATTAAAATAAAATTATTATACGTTTCTAACAAAGTTTTAACTTTTGAATGATATAAGCTATGCCATTCTTTTTTACATAAATCAAAACGAGGGTGTCCTGTCGCATGAATACTAACGTTTGAGGCCCTCTTATCTTCTATTCTCTTTTGTAAACTTCCCCAGACACAAACATCATCATTCTCATCAAAAAAATCTATATTGTAAAGGCTTTTTAAGCGTTTTGTCATTTCTTCCTCACCTTTGAAGAAAATAGCACCTTCTTCATTAAGGTAAATAATATTAAAATTATGTTTTTTTAAAAAATAATATTTTTCTCCTTTATCTTCAGAGGCATCTAAATTAAAAAGGTTTTTACCAATATAAAGACCTCCCTCTTTCATTTTAGGAGCTAGTGTCATTAGAAAATCATGTTGCCCGATATATATCTGATGACCTTTTCCAGAAAGATAACTAGCTAAAACTAATTTAAAATCTAACTCTCTATTAATTGTTTCTATTGGCAATAAAATATTCATATTGTGTTTAATTTAAATATTCTTAATCTTATCACTAATTAGTGACAATGTTTTAATAATATTCTTTGACACACTAATTGTATTTGCATATACAAAATCATCAATAAATTTTTTATTATTATATTCACATTTTTCTTTATATTTTTTTTTCAATTCATTAATCGAAGTTAATGCTGTATTACAAAAGTCTCTGAGTTCGTCTCTATTACTTAGATTGTATCCAGCATTATATTTATCACATATCAAAGTATTAGACGTAAGGTATCTTGGTAAAACTGTTATTTTTTCTTTTATAAATGATTCAAATATAACTCCTGTACCAGCATGAAATACAATATCTGCCCAGTCAATTAATTTTGAAGTGGAATATTCTTTTGAGATTATATAGTGCCTAATATTAATTTTATCCACTATATGACTTGGCAACTTTGGAAAATTAAGATTATAGTTTAAAAGTATAAGCTCGATTTCCTGATAACTTGATATAAAATCAATAGTTCTTATAAGCTCTTCACTAAATATATTAATATGTTTTTTTGGAATTAAAAATAATATTTTAACCTTATATTTATTATTAATACTAACCTCTTTACCATCTAGTTCAAATTGTGACTTTACTTTTAACCATTCCTTACAATACCTTGGAGAGCCAATTACAGATCCTTTACTGCTTTGCAAGCCTCGGGCGATTACCGCTTCTAATTCACGTTTACTTGTAGACGCAAAATAATCAATTTTATTATAACTTTCATGTTGTTTAATTTTATTGTCTTTATCGAGATCGGTATCTAAGACCATGATATTATCACAAATTGTAGTACCATGTGTCAATACCATCCATTTTGCTTTTGTATTAATTTTTTTTATACGTGAAACAATTTGTTGTGCCTCATAATTTGAATGTAATGTTATGATTAGAGGATACTTAGAATTTATAAAACTTTCACTCAAGTTATGATCCAGTTTAATATTTTTCTGTCTAACTTTTAATAGTTTGATATAAAATTTATTGATTAAACTATTAAAAATATTTGCTAATTTTGAGTTATTTTTTAATTCTAATAGTTGCTTTATTTTAACTAAAAAATTATCTTTATATAAAAATTCTAGATTTACATTTTTTAAATTTGAGAGTAATTCAATTCTTGGATCTATATTTTTTGAATAGTTAGCTTTATTTTCAAAGATTATGCCTCTTGCAGTATATTCAATAACATCACTTTTGCTTAAAAAATATAAAAATGGTAAGATATGATCAATATCTTTATAGCCTACTATATCCTCACGTAGTATTGTAAATATAATAGAAAGTTTTCTTTTATTATTTTCTTTTTCACTCATTGTTAATTTATAATATACTTAATAATAAAAAAAACTACTACACAGTTGACTTACTATCAAAACACTATTAATCCAATTAAAAAACTCAACACATTAGCTAGCTTAATTTTTTTGTTTATATCTGCATATTTTATTTTATATTACATGGAGAATGTTAAATAAAAAGTACATAATAATCAGTGGTGCTAATGGATATCTGTCTCAATTTTTTTCAAAAAATTTATGCAAAAAATATAATTTGATTCTTTGGGATATAAAATTTAGTAAAGAATTTTTATTAGATATAAAAAAATTAGCTAAAGAAAATAATTCTCATATTGTGTTCATGAATGTGGATATCACTAATCATTTAAAAATTAAAAGATCTATTAAGATATTAAATAGTAAAAAAATAAAGATATATGGCTTGATTAACTGTGCAGGTCTTAACCCTCAACCCAACATACAAAACCCCGATTATTTTAGAAATTATAAATCTTTTATGAAAATGTGGGAAAAAGAAATTAACATTAGCCTAAAAGGTTATATGTCAATGATTTATGAAGTTTCAAAAATTTTACAAAAATCTAAAAATTCTACTATTATTAATTTTTCTTCAGATCTTGGTATTATATCTCCTAATCAAAATATTTACTCAAAAAACTCCATAAAGCCTCTTGTTTATTCAGTTTCCAAACATGGTATAATTGGTATGACAAAATACTTTGCGACCTTATTATCTGATAAGGGTATTAGGGTTAATTCAATATGTTTTGGGGGTGTTTACAATAAAAAATTTGATAAAAGTTTTGTAAAAAAAGTTTCTAAACTTATACCATTAGAACGTATGTGTAGTATTGAAGAGATACTATCACCGATTAATTTTTTACTAGATCGTGAAAATTCTTATATGACAGGCCACTCTCTTGTAATTGATGGTGGAAGAACTATTTGGTAAATAGATGATTATTGGAGAAGTTGGATTAAATCATTTAGGTAGTGAAGACTACGCCAATGAATATGTAAATTTTCATTTAAATAATAATTTTGAATGCTTAAGTTTTCAAATTAGGGAAAATAAATTTTATCAGAGAGAAGAAAAAAAGCATTTACAATTGGATGTATCTTACTACGAAAAGACTGTTGATAATTATTGCAATACTGAAAATAAAAAAATTGGATTATCAGTTTCTAATTTAGATTCTATAAAAAATATTATTAATTTGAAATTTGATTTTTATAAGATTTTAAGTATTGCTTCAAAAGATATAAATTTAATAGACACATTGCTAGAAAAAACAAATTCAGATATTTATATCTCTATTGGGTCCCTTGATTTGATAGGAATTAATAAAATTATAGAAATGTATATTAGCAATAAAAGGGTTAAATTTAATTATACTCAGTTGAGTTATAATAGTGAGAATATAAATTTTTTAAATCTTCTAGATTTTGCCTCAAAATACAAAAATAAGTTTTCATATGGTCACCACTATACAAATGATATTCCAATCATATTGTCTAAATCCATAAAAAACTGTGATATTTTTATATACCTAAAAGGACTTAAGAAGGTAAAACATCCCGATGACATGCACGCTATTGACTTTAAAAACTTTACGAGTTTATTAATTAAAATTAGTGAAATTGATCAGATACTTGGTATAAAAGGTAAATTCTTTTCAAAAAATGACATACCTGATCAAAATCAAAAATGAAACCTAAAAAGTCAATAATTATAGCAGGAAGTAGAGGTATTGGTGCAGGTATTTCCAAACATCTAAAAACTATCTCCAAAGAGACAATCTCTTTATCTTCAAAAGATTTAGATACTTCGAAAATAAATGAGACTAATCAATTTGTAAAAAAATATAAAAATGCAGATGTTTTGGTTTTAAATACTGGAGGCCCACCTGCAACAGATTTTTATTTAATTAGCAATGAAGATTGGCTTAATTATTTTAATCAACTATTTTTAAGTTTCGCAATAATTTTAAGAGATTTTAAGATTAATAAAAATGGTTTCATTTTTTTAATATCTTCTTTTCATATAAGAGAAATTAATCCAAATTTAGTTATTTCAAATAGTTTAAGAGTTGCATTTTGGTCATTATTGAAATCTTTGACAGATATTTATGCCAAAAATAATATTACAACTATTAACATTGCCCCCGGTCCCATAGATACAGATAGAATAAGAAATTTAAATAATGATATTCAAAAACTTAAAGATAAATTACCACTCAAAAGATTGGGGGAAACTGATGAGATAGGTGAGTTAGTTAAAACTATTGTACTTAAGGATATAAAATATATTAATGGAACAACTATTTTTATGGATGGTGGAAAATCAAAAACATTATTTTAATTTTCTAATAAATTACTAAAATATTTAAAATTCACTAAAATAACAGATTAACTTTATAAAAAAAATCTTAAAACTATTATTAATTATTTTTTTTATCTATAAAAGAATTAAAATCTGAAACTTTTCTAAATACCGGACTAACTAAATCACCTTCTATTTTTGATTTTATATCTAAATTGAGTTTAATAATTTTGCTCAATATTTCTAAAGTTTCATCAAAAGCTTTTAGGGTTTTATTTATATCACTTTTTTTGTGCATAAAACTTAACGAATGATATGCAGCCCACAAAATACCCCTTCTAAATAATTCTTGTTGAATGAACGTTTTAATTTCTAAGTTTTTATAATTTCTAATATCTTTAATTGTAACAATACTTCTACAAGGATGGCCATCACAAAATAGAAAATGTTCTAGTTTATGACTTTTAATAATTTTATTTAAATTATCCTTATAATAAGATCCCACAGAATTAAGATGTTTTGGAACTTTTTCTTTAATTAACTTTTTTATACATGCTTTTGCAGCAGCAAGACCTAAACATTCACCACCATAGGTAAATGAAAAAAATACATCGTCTCCTAACAGGGACATATACTCCTTTTTACCTACTATAGCTGATAATGGGATACCATTGCTAATTCCTTTGGCTAGTGCTGTTAAATCAGGAGTAACATTGTAGTATTCTTGAGCACCACCAATTGCATACCTAAATCCTGTTACTACTTCATCAAAAATTAATAATGCATTGTTTTTTTTACAGATTTTTTTCACTTCATGTAAGAAATTATTTTTTTTACAAATATTACTTGTTTTGCAAGCTTTATTGGTACAATTTTTAGTAAAACATTTTGGTTCTGGCACAGTTATTGGTTCCATTATTACACAAGCAATTTCATTTTTATTATTTGCAAAAACATTTTCTAAACTCTCAATATTATTATATTCAAAGCTATGAACTAACTGTTTATTAAAATTAGGTATTCCATTTGATTTGTCTGTTGATGCTATAAACCAATCATGCCACCCATGATAACCACAGAAGGCGATTTTTTGTTTTCCAGTAACTGCTCTTGCAATTTTTATAGCTATAGTAGTTGCATCACCTCCATTTTTACCAAATCTTACCATCTCTGCACTTGGAATATGCTTTACGAGTAGCTCTGCAACATCAACTTCTAATTTGTTCATAAGCGAAAAAGTTGAGCCAATTTCAAGTTGTTTGTGAACAGCTCTATTTACATCCCTGTCTGCATAACCCAATATTAATGGTTGGCATCCCATAACGTAGTCAATATATTTATTATTGTCCTCATCCCATGCCTTACATCCTTTGCCTTTTTTTAAATATTTTGGTGCAAAATTGTTTGTGAACTGTGATGGCCCCTTACTAAAAGTTTGACTTCCACCAGGAATAATCTTTATAGCTTTTCTGTATAGTTTGTTCGAGTTAGTTATGATTGGTTTTTTCATTTTTTATTCATTTTTTTAAATTTTTCTAATTCTTCAGGTGTATCGACTTCTATCAACTTTTTAGAAGTATTGCTATTTAGTAGTATTGGATATGTATCTTTAAAAATTAATTCATTATTAAGATTTTTTAAAGATTTAACACTAAATCCACAAATATAATGATGGTGAGAATAAGCTTTAGTAAAATCCTGTCTTCTACATAGATCATTTTTTATAAATTGAGATGGTTTATTTTCTTCAATATACCAGCAACTCATTGGGTGTGTTTCTGCTTCTTTAAAAGAGCAGATTGATTTTAATTTCTTTTCTTCAGTGATCTTTATAGCTCTTTTAAAATCAGTATTATTTTTATAAACAAGAGGAATATAAAATAGCCAAATAAATGTATTGCTGTGAAATTTTAATTTATCATTCATATCTACAAAAACTTGCTTGATACACGTTGTGTCTCTTGCTAGTTTATTTTGTCTTTTAAAAAAATTAAAACCATATTTCTTTACTAAATCTTTTAAATAAAGATCATCTGAATTGACATAAACCTTGCTAAATAATTTATTATTTTTTAAAAATTTAGCTGTATGCTTAAATAAAAACCTATTTTTAAAAGGTAGGGATTTGCTATTCTTTCTTGCAGGTATCACAGCTATATGTTCGTATTTATTATTCATTAGTCTATGATAAATTATTAATAAAACTTAACGTTTTGTCAAAAAATAATTGTTTTTTTCTAGAAAAAATATTACTTAATATTCCGTGGGTAATAAAAGTTATTTTTTTTGTCATATTTAATTCTTAGATTTAAATGGATTAGTCATTGACCACTCAACAAGCTTCCAAGACTTTCCATTTTTATTAAAAGTTTTTTCTACTTTATTATTAAGTTTAAAACCAGCCTTCTCATATAAACGCATAGCAGCAGTATATGCTTCAACCACAGGAAAAATAAGTTTCTCAAGCTGAAGATGCTTAAAACTAAAATCTTTAATAAGCTCAATTACTTCCGCACCTACTCCACAGCCACGAAAATCTTTATTACCAATCATAATCCCAAAATTACTTTTCATT
>Ga0307986_10001881_pt1 | contig 15152 bp, 14 predicted proteins | sample EllFjometageno82_FD_203170 | JGI IMG/M metagenome (GOLD analysis project Ga0307986, IMG submission 203170) | Marine microbial communities from Ellis Fjord, Antarctic Ocean - #82 | ecosystem: Environmental > Aquatic > Marine > Unclassified | place: Southern Ocean | collected 2014-10-09
TTCTTCCTATAGAGCCGTGGTAGACCACCACGTTGATAGGCTGGATGTGGAAGCGCAGTAATGCGTGTAGCTGACCAGTACTAATAGCTCAATTGGCTTGATTTATGCACTGAAAAAAATTTTATTAGTGATCTAAGAATATTTGATTTAATTATTTAAAACCCCAGTTTTTTTAATTGGGGTTTTTTTTTGTCTGATTATTTAATCTTAGGTTTATTATTACGTGCATTATTGAAAAATTTTGCAGTTTTTTATTATGATTAGTTATAATTATAGTTTTGCTTTACTTAATTTGCTCAATAATTTTCGAAGTTTTGTCTTCATTATTAAGATTCACGTTAGTAATTCCTCACCAAATATTCAAATAAATAAAATTCTCATTCGAAATATAGTTTTTTAAAAAATAAAGCATCTAAAAATATTATTAAGTGTTAATATTTAGTTATTAACGATTGTAAAAAAAGTTAAAATTTTTTAAAAATTATGATTAATAAAGTTAGCAATATTTATTATTGGTCACCATTTACAGGACGTGTTGCAACAACACGAAGTGTTGCAAATTCAGCAATAAGTATAAAAAAGTTTTCATCCAGAAATACAAAAGTAAGTATAATTAATTGTTATGGTGAATGGAATAAATTTTACAATCTATTTGAAAAAAATAAAATAAAAGTTCTTAATTTACAAAATAAAATCAAAATAAATATTGATGCACAAGGTTTTTTGAGGTCCAGGTTCATATATATTTTTACTTTTTTTTTAACTTATTTTAAATTAAAAAAGATTATTAAAGAAGATAAACCTGAATATTTACTTGTTCACTTACTTACTTACATACCCATAATACTTTTTTTTTTAAATAACTTTAAAACGAAACTAGTACTAAGAATCTCAGGTAAACCTAAGTTAACGATTTTAAGATATTTATTATGGAAGTTATTAAGTAAGAAGATTGTTTTGGTTTTTTCACCAACCAATGAGACTATAAAATACCTAAATGACAAAAGAGTTTTTCCAAACAAAAAGGTTAAATTTTTACCCGACCCAATTATTAATGAGGAAGAAATTAAATCACTTAAAAAAAATAAAATAAAAAAAATTTTTAATAAAAATGATTATTTCTTATCTATTGGCAGACTTACGAAACAGAAAAATCATATGTTGGTAATAAAAGCTTTTAGCAAATATAATATTAAAGAAAAACTATTAATAGTTGGAAATGGTGAATTAAAAAAAAAACTTAAACAAAAAATAAAAAAAGCCAATCTAGAGTCGAGAGTCAAAATTATAAATTATCAGAAAAATATTTTTGATTATATTTACAACTCTAAAGGTGTCATTGTTTCATCATTATGGGAAGACCCTGGTTTTGTTATGGTTGAATCAGCATTTTCAAAAAAAATTATTATTTCATCTGATTGTCCAAGCGGGCCAAAAGAATTTTTAGGAAAAAATAAAGCAGGCTTCCTTTTTAAAAATGATAATCAAGCCTCTTTTTTTTCTGCGATAAAGAAACTCAAGAAAACCACAAAAGCTGGGATTAATTTAAAATTAAATAAAGCTAAAGAAAAATCTAAAATATACACAATTTTTAATCATTATAAGATATTATCAAAACACCTTAAAGTTTAATATTTATATTAATTTTTTACAAATAATATTACTTTTTCTTTTATTTAATCTAAATTTTAAGATATTAAAAATATATATCATGACTTTAGTGAGTGTAATTATTCCATATCATAAAAAAAAAAATTATATAAGAGAAACTATAAATTGTATAATAAATCAAACATATAAAAATTTAGAAATAATTATTATCTATGATGACTCGAATATTGATGAGCTAACTTTCATTAAGGGTATAAAAAATTTAGATAATAGAATTAAATTAATTATAAATGTTAAAAATATTGGTGCAGGTCTTTCTAGAAATAGGGGAATTAAAATTGCAAAAGGAAAATTTATTGCTTTTTTGGACGCAGATGATCTTTGGAATAAAGATAAAATTAAAACACAATTAAATTTCATGAAAAAAAATAAATTTAAAATCTCCCACACTTCTTATAAGATAATAGATAAAAATAAGAAGACTATTGGAAAAAGAATAGCAAAAAATTTTAACCATTATACAGATTTGCTTAAATCGTGTGATATTGGGCTTTCAACAGTGATGATGGAAAAAAAAATTTTGTCTAAAAATTGCCAATTTGTTAAGCTAAAAACAAAAGAAGACTTTGTTCTTTGGTTAACAATTTTGAAAAAAGAAATTATGATTGGATCTATTAATAAAAATTTAACTTACTGGCGAAAATTAAACACATCACTTTCATCCTCTTCCTTGCAGAAATTATATGATGGATTTAACGTATATTATAAATATATGAAGTTTAGTTTCTTAAAGTCCCTTTTTTACCTTTTTTGTCTCAGTATTAATTATTTAAGAAAATAAATGAATTTTTATTTTACCTTGTTTTTATTACCATTATTTTTTGTATTTAATTTTTTATTAAGAAAAAATAATCTTATTTCAAATTATTCTGGACAAAAGCACCAAAAATTTTTTGGTAAAACCAACATTCCACTTAGTGGTGGTTTTTTTTTATTTTGTATTATAAATTTAGTTTTATATGAAAATTACACTACATTTTGTATATTTTTTTCTTTATTATTTTTAGTTGGATTTATTGCAGACATTAATTTTTTAGAATCACCAAAAATAAAATTTTTATTACAGGTCACACTAATTTTTGTTTTTGTGTATATCTCAAAATTAGATATTGGTTCTACAAGAATATTTATTTTAGATTTCTTTTTAGAAAATATTATATTTAGTTATTTCTTTACAATTTTTTGTTTTGTTACTGTGATTAATGGTAGCAATTTTATAGATGGTTTAAATGGACTAGTTTTGGGTTATTATTTAGCTATTATTTGTGTGTTATTTAAACTTGATCTCTTATCTGTTGTAATTGCTGAAAATCATTTGATTATTTTTCTAATATTATCTTTAGCATTTTTGCTTTTACTAAATATTTTAGAACACTTATATCTCGGTGACAGTGGAGCTTATTCTATTGCATTCGCGGTTAGCTTTTTATTAATATTAATTAATAAAAATAGTCTCTATATTTCCCCCTTCTTTATTATCTTAATGCTCTGGTATCCATGTTTTGAAAATTTATTCTCAATTCTAAGAAAATTTAGATTTAAAAGATCACCTCTATTACCTGACAGCAATCACTTACACCAATTAATATTTATTCTATTAAAAAAAAAAACTAAAATTAATCAAAAATATTTAAATAATTTTTCTAGTTTCATAATTCTATCTTACAATATAATAATTTTTTATTTAGCCAGCCTTAACATCGGGAATACACAATATCAAATTTTACTTGTGATTTTTAATGTTGTAATTTATTTAATTGTATACTCAAGAATCTTGTTATTTTTAACTAACAATAAAAACTTTGTTAAATTGGATAATTAAAAAAATAGAGAAGATTAGTACCATTTATTTAAAGTATAATTTAATCATATGAGTTAGAATTAATAGACCATCTTTAAGAGCATTCACTTTTTTTTTACCAGCAATTCTTTTTCTTTCATAACAGGTAATAGAGCTTAATTTCATATTATTTCTTTTCGCTTTTATTGGTAACTCTACGCAAAAACTAAAATCTTTTTGTTTGAGATTTAATTTTTTTGCTTTTTCAGTTTTACCTAAAACAAACGTATAGAGTATATCTGTAATAGGAAGGTTGAAAAATAACCTACCTAAGGCGGTAAAAATTTTATTACCAACATAAGTCACTAGCGTATCATCTTCACTTCCTGAATTTTTTTCATACCTTGAACCAAATACAAAGTCATTTTTTTCATTTTCTAACATTTCTATAAAACTTGGAATTTCTTTTGGATCAAACGATCCATCTGCATTAAAAATACAAAAATATTCAGTCTTTACGCTGTTGATTCCCGTAATTAAAGCGTCCCCATAACCATATTCACTTTGATAAACAATCTCTACATTTAGGTTTTTAATAGATTCAACAGTAAGAATATCATCTTGCTTTAAAACAACTTTTCTTAGACAGGTTAAACCACCCAGTTCATTTATTACATCTGGCAGAGATTCACTTTCGTTCTTAGCAGGAATAATTAATGTTAAATTTTTCATTTAAAAATATATAAAGTGCTGATTAAAAAAATTAATTAAATACAACATAGCATAAAATGAATAAGAGCCAATTAAATAAAAAGGTTTAGAAAAAAAATTTTTTTTTATATCGAATCTAAGAATTGTAAGACCCAAAATAAACACTAAGGGTTCATAATATTTTTCAAATATATTATATTGAGGTGCTATCAACAAAAGAATTAATATAATCAATGCATTATTGTAAAACTTGATTTTAATTACTTTAAAAATAAAAAATAAAAATAAAGGAATAAGAATGAAGAAAATGTAGTTAGTCGCTGTAATAAAATGAGATAAATGAAGTAAAATCCCACCACCACCCATACTTAATTTATAATCAAAGCCAATGATAAAAACGAATGTCAACAATAAAATAACTGAAACTAATAATTTAGATTCTAGGATTTTAATTTTATAAAAGATTTCTTTTTTATAATATAGCAATGGTATTAAATGAAAAAAAATAATTGATAAGATAATTGGAATTTTGTTAAAATAATTATTATCCAAGCCTCCTGCACCAATAAAAAAAATTTTTAAAATAAAAACGTAGTAAAAAGCAGGAAATGCTAAAATTGTATTTGTTAAAATTATATTAAAAATAAATTTCTTATTTTTGATTGTAAAAAAATAATAAAAAGTAAAATATATAGCAAATAAACAATATGAAGGCCTTATATAGGAAGCTAGAGCAATAAAAAAAATATTTAAATAAATGTTTTTGTTACTAAATTTATTAATATTTTTTAAAAAATAATATAACCCAATCAAAAAAAGAAGTAGTCCAAAAATCGCACTTTCTGGCCAAATTGTATTAGCCCTAAAAGAGGGGGATACAAAAATTATACAACTTAGTAATATTAATGGTTTTTTATCGAATACTATTTTTGTTTTTAAATATACTTCTTTTAAGCAGTAATAAAAAGCTACCTGTGTTAGTAGCAATACGTGTAAAAGAAAAAATCTTACAAAATCGGGATCTATTAAAACTTGTTTTACAAAGTAAAGTATAAGTATAAACAACGGTGAGATCCTTGTTGAATCAGGAAGGATATGCCAGTGAAAAAAAGTATACTCAAAGGTATCTTCGAAAAACTTAACCTGTTTAAGGGCAAATTCAAAATCTACTTTTGGGCCACCAGTAATATTTTCATCTAAAAAAAAACCAATTAAAAGAGAAATATAGAGTAAAATGTAGGTTAAAATATGATAATTTTTTTTTAAATAACTATTTATCATTGATACTTGTTAAATTAATTTATAGTAAATCATTCAATATATACAATGTTATTAAAATACTATCAAAAAATTGATGATGCCCTATCATATTTACTATCATCAGTTTGCGATGAAAAAAAACTTATAAAGAGCTTATTCAAAAAATCAAAAATTACTTATGTTGATATAGGTACGAATGAGGGGAATTTTTTAGAATATCTATTAAAGTTTTGTAATTTTAATAAAATTATTTGCTTTGAGCCAATAGAAGAGCTTGCAAACAAATTAAAAGATAAGTTTAATAATAAAAAAATAGAAATTTATAGTGAAGCTTTATCTAACAAGAGTAGTTTAAAAAAGTTTTATGAATATCAAATCTCTTCACAGTCAAGTCTTTATAAGCAAAATGATACTTTTAAATCACTTAAAAATTTAAAAAATATTTCTATAATTAAAACAAGAAGTTTTGATGAAATATTTAAAGGAAAAAAAAAAATTGATTTCTGTAAAATTGATGTGCAAGGAGAAGAAGTTAAAGTTTTACAAGGTATGAAAAAAAACTTAAAATTAAAGAATATTAAACTAATTAAAATAGAAATTTCATTTATAGAAAGATATCAAGGGTCAAAATCAAATTTCTTTGAAATTATATCTTATTTAATAAAATTTAATTATCATCTTGTATCTATATCAAAAATTAAGTACCGGAATAATAAGATCTTATTAATGGATGCTTATTTTTTATTAAAATAATGATTCCAAATTTTATTTTATTTTTATTTTTTTATTTTTTAATTATTTTTTCAACATTGGGGTATGGGTTAATTTTTATTAAAATATTTGATAAAAAAAATACTGACATTAATTATGGATATATAGGACTAATAGGAGTTTTTTTTTTAATCATATATTCGTATTTATCTCATTTTTTTTTACCTCATGATTATATACATAATACGACTATAATTTTTTTTGGATTAATTTTTTTTGCACATCATTTAACTAAAATTGTTGAAAAAAAACCTTTTTATATTTTTCTGCTTGTTTTTGTAATTTTATTTTTGTCATCATTAATATCAAAACCACATGATGATTTTTCATATTATCACTTTCCATACACTTACTACTTAACTCAATATCCTACAATGATTGGTGTGGGACAGTTCAACCACGGGTTCAGAACTGCCTCGTCATTATTTTATTTGAACTCTTTATTTTACTTACCTAAAATCCAATATTACATGTTTCACATGTCAGCAATTTTAATTATGGGATTTTCAAATTTAATACTTTTATCAAAAATATTAAAAGATATACAAAAACCCAAGATAAATTTTATAACTTATCTTAGTCTTTTATCTTTTGTCTTTATCAATATATTTTTTTATAGAATTTCAGAGCATGGCACAGATAGATCTGCACAAATTCTTGTTTTTATATTTTTTATAGAACTTCTTATATTTGTTAGTTTTTATAACGATTATAGAAAAAATGTTAATTATATTTTAGTTTTATTAGGTTTAATTATTTCCCTCAAATCTTTTTTTATGTTGTACTTAATATCTTTAATACCAGTCTTGTACCTGTTGTATAAAAAAAATTTTTTAAATGTTTTTATAGAAACAATAAAGAGTAAATTTTTTATTTTTTTTATCCTATTATTTTCTTTAGTTTTATTTATTGGTTTTTTGAATACGGGTTGTTTAATTTATCCAGTTACATTTACTTGCTTTGAAAGTTTTGCCTGGTCCGTGAGTCTAAAAGAAGTAACTTCAATGAATAACTTCTATGAGCTTTGGTCAAAAGCGGGTGCTCAACCTAACTTCAGAGTCGACAATGCTGATGTTTATATTCAACACTTTAATTGGCTTAATGGTTGGATAAAATTTTACTTTTTTAATAAAATGTCAGATTTTATCCTAGGATTATTTTTTTTAATTTTAGTGTTTTATTCTACTTTTTATTCAAAGGTTAAAAAAAAAATTGTCATTAATAATAATTTAAACTTTATTTATTTTGTCGTAATTATTTTATTTTTTGAATGGTTTTATAATCACCCTTCACTTAGATATGGGGGCTATTGTTTAATTGCACTTTTGATTTTTATGCCTTTTTCTATATTTTTAGAAAAATTTCAAGCAAAACAAAATATTATTAAATTAAAATTTATTAGTTTGATTTTTATTACAATATTAATTTTTTTAGGAAGAAATTATTCAAGAATTACCAATGAAGTTGAAACATATAATTATAAACCTTTTGATGAAACTTACTTCAGAGTAAATAAAAGCTATTTTAGATTTGATGAAATGTTCAATAAATCTATAGATAATTATAAAACATGTTTGAAAAAAAGAAAAAATTGCAATAAAATTTTGGATCTTAAAATGAAAAAATATTTTAATACTTACTTATTTATAAACAACTAATGCTGAAACATATAACACTTAGAATTTTAAAATTATTTGATTCCCATTATCAGTCTAAAATATTCAAATTTTTAAAAAAAAAAAATTTTAAAAGTTTTGATGTTTTTTTTGATGTGGGTGCACACAAAGGCGAATCAATTGATCTTTTTTCAAGAAATTTTAATATTAAGGAAATTTATTCATTTGAACCTAGTCCAGAAAATTTTAAAATATTAAAAAAAAATAGGTATAAACTTCAAACAAAATTTAAAGATTTAAAGATTATACTTGAAAACTATGCTTTAGGATCTAAAAAAAGAGAATTAACTCTTAAACAGGTTAATGAGAGCTCCTCTTCAACAATTAATGATATTAATCGTAATTCAAAATATCTTAAAAGGAAATCATTTTTTCTTAATCTGTTAGATAATGATAAGTTGTATTACGATATTAATATCCAGCAAATAAAGCTAATCGATTACCTTAATGAAAAAAATCTCAATAAAGTAGATTTTTTAAAAATAGATACTGAGGGGTATGAATATGAGGTATTAAAAGGATTAGAAAATGATATGTCTAAAATTTCTTTAATCATGTTTGAGCATCATTATCATGATATGTTAGTCAAAAACTATACTTTTAGTGATATTCATAGTCTCTTAATCAAAAAAAACTTTAAAAAAATTTATAAATCTAAAATGCCGTTTAGAAAAACATTTGAATATATTTATATAAATAATAAACTTTAAGAAAACATTTTTGTTTACCATTTATTCATAAAGATTATATAGATAATGATATATTATATATGAAAAAAAAATCTGCATTAATTTTTGGCATAACCGGACAAGATGGTTCCTATCTTGCTGAATATTTACTAGAAAAAAAATATATAGTTAATGGTGTTATAAGAAGATCATCATCATTTAATACTGGAAGAATTGACCATCTTTATCAAGACCCACATGAAAAAGTTAGAAAATTAATTTTACATTATGGGGATGTTACAGATGCAATTTCAGTTTCTTCATTAATAAAAAAAATTAAACCTGACGAAATTTATAATCTAGCAGCACAATCTCATGTCTCTGTTTCATTTGAAGTGCCTGAGTATACTGCAAATGCAGATGCTGTAGGTGCGTTAAGAATTCTTGAAGCAATTAAATTTCATGGATTTCAAAAAACAACAAAATTTTATCAAGCAGGAACTTCTGAAATGTTTGGTAAAGTGCGTGAAGTACCACAAAACGAAAATACTCCATTTTACCCAAGAAGCCCATATGGTGTAGCCAAAGTTTATGCTCATTGGATTACAATAAACTATAGAGAAGCATATAATATATTTGCATGTAATGGAATATTGTTTAATCACGAAAGTCCAGTTAGAGGAGAAACCTTTGTAACTAGAAAGATAGTTGTAGCATTATGTAAAATTAAACTGGGGATGCAAAAAAAATTATTTCTAGGAAATTTAGAAGCAAAAAGAGATTGGGGGCATGCTAGAGATTATGTTGACGCCATGTGGAAAATGATGCAAAAAAAAACCCCATCTGATTATGTAATTGCAACAGGAAAGCAATATAGTGTTAAACAATTTTTAAACCTTACTCTGAAGGAACTTGCTATAAAACATGCTTGGAAAGGAAAAGGCATAAAATCAAAGTGCTACGACTCGGATGGAAATTGTATAGTTGAGTGTGATAAAGAATATTACCGCCCGCTAGAGGTTGATACGTTGTTGGGAGATGCAAGAAAAGCAAGAAAAGAACTTAAATGGAAACCAAAAATAAATATTGAAATGTTGGTGAAAGAAATGGTTAGTTCTGAGTATACAAAACTAACCAATGATTAATTTAAAATTAAAAATATATTTTGTGAGCCATAATAGTTTAGTTGACAGATTATAAAAAATGAAAAAAATAGTTATTGTAACTGGTGGTGCAGGCTTTGTAGGGTCAAACTTAATTAATTTTCTAATTAAAAAAACTAAGCTCAATATAATAAGTATTGATAATTATTCATCTGGGAAAAAAATAAATCATATAAAAAGTAAAAGAGTTAAATATATAACCGCACATACAAAAAATATTTCTAAGATTTTAACACCATATAAAAAGAAAATAAATTCAATTTTTCATTTTGGTGAATTTGCAAGGATATATCAAAGCTTCTTTAAAATGAATGAATGCATTAATTCTAACACAATAGGATCTCATGAAGTGTTCAATTTTTGTCTTCAAAATAAGATTAAACTTATATATTCAGCAACGTCAGCAAGCATTGGAAACAAAGGGAGTGATAAAAATTTATCACCATACGCATTTACTAAAGCAAAAAATTTAGAAATGTTAGAAAATTTAAAACGTTGGTATAAATTTAAATTTGAAATAATTTATTTTTATAATGTTTATGGACAAAAGCAAATAAGTACAGGCAGCATGGCTACTGTTATTGGAATATTTGAAGAGCAATATAAAAATAAAAAACCATTAACAGTTGTTAAACCAGGTACACAATCTAGAAGATTTACTCATGTTAGTGACACGATTGAAGCTTGCTATTATGCCTGGAAACAAAATAAGTGTAGGCATTACAGCATATCAAATAAAAAAAGCCATACTATTATTCAGGTAGCTAAAATGTTTAATTCTAAAATTAAGTATTTGAATACAAGAAAGGGTGAGAGATACGCCTCAGCACTGACTAGCATGAATTTATCTAATAAGGTTTATAAGATGTTTGGTAAAGTCAACCTGGTTGATTATATAAGAAATGTTATAAAAAACTCATAAAAAGATGATAATTCATTGTTTACAATGTTTTTTATTTAGATATAACATCATCGCCGGTGATTATTGCGAAGGAGTTATACCCGATCCCATTCCGAACTCGGAAGTCAAGCCCTTCAGCGCCGATGGTACTTTGTCTTAAGGCACGGAAGAGTAGGACATTGCCGGCATTAAAAAAAAATTATGAAAATTAAAAGCTCGTTAAAATCACTGAAAAAAAGAGACCTCAACTCAAAGTTAGTTAGAAGAAGAGGTAGAGTTTATATAATAAATAAAACTAATCCTAAATTTAAAGCAAGACAGAAGTAGTTTTTGTGGATAATCAAAACCATAAAGATACTTGGAGCAACTTTACAAAATTTGTACTGTGGGGAACAGTCACGGTCATAGGTGTTTTAGTTTTAATGGCAATATTCTTACTATAGAGTTGGGCTAATGAGAATTGTTTCAATTTTAGAAAATCAAAAAATAGAAAAAAGAATTGCAATAACGCCTGAAATTGCCAAGAAATATATTGCTCTTGGCTTTGAGGTTATTTTGTCTGAAAAATATGGTGAACACTTAGGGTTTAAAGATAACGACTATAAAAAAATAGGTGTTGAAATCTCTAATAAAGAAACTGATATTTTAAGTCGAGCAGACATCATTGTTCAATTGGCTTTATTATCTGATGAAAATATTTCACTTCTAAAAGAAAATCAAACTCTTATTGGGGTATTTAATCCATACCTCAATAAAGAAAAAATAGTAAACTTAGCTAAAAAAAATATTAATGTTTTTTCTTTAGAAATGTTACCTAGAATAACTAGAGCTCAATCAATGGATATACTTTCATCCCAAGCAAACCTTGCTGGATATAAAGCTGTGATAGAATCATTTGCAAATTTTGAGAAAGCTATACCAATGATGATGACTGCAGCAGGAACAATTCCTGCAGCAAAAGTATTAGTAGTAGGAGCTGGAGTCGCTGGCCTTCAAGCAATTGCAACGGCAAAAAGAATGGGTGCCATAGTATTTGCAACGGACGTACGAATGACTTCAAAAGAACAAGTTGAAAGCCTTGGTGGTAAATTTTTAACCGTCGATGGTGTTGAAGACCTTGAAACTGAGGGTGGGTATGCAAAGGAAGCATCAGATGAATTTAAAAAGAAACAAGAAGAACTACTAGCAGAAACTCTAAAAAAAATTGATATTGTAATATGTACTGCCTTAATCCCAGGTAAAAAAGCACCATTAATTATTAAAGATAGTATGATAAATAATATGCAGTCAGGATCTATTATTTATGACTTAGCAGCTGCTCAAGGTGGAAATACAGCATTTACAGAGGTAGATAAAGTTGTTGTTAAAGACGGGGTAAAAATTATGGGTGAAACAAATATTCTTAACAAGTTACCGGTTTCAGCATCGAACTTATATTCAAAAAACGTGCTTAATTTTGTGTCAAATTTATATGATAAAGAAAATAAAAAAGTTAATATTAATCTAGAAGATGAAATAATCAAAAAAACGTTAATTAAATAAAATTATGGAAATAGATCCCTTTATATTTAGATTGAGTATATTCATTTTGTCAATTTTTATTGGATATTATGTTGTCTGGAGTGTTACCCCGTCTTTACACACACCACTGATGTCGGTTACTAATGCGATTTCATCAGTAATAATTGTTGGAGCTATTATTGCAGGATTGGCAGGAAATTCAGATAGCATTTTTACAACTTCAAATATTCTTGGTTTCTTAGCAATATCCCTAGCTGCTGTTAATATATTTGGTGGGTTTTTAGTGACTCAAAGAATGCTTCAAATGTACAAAAAGAAAAAGAAAGATAAATAATTATGTCAGCAAATTTATCAGCAATATTCTATTTAATTTCAGGAGTGCTATTTATATTGGCATTAAGAGGTCTTTCATCACCTGAAACTTCAAGACAGGGTAATCTTTTTGGTATTTTAGGTATGACAATTGCCATTACAGTTACCTTTTTATCTGTGGGAAGCTTTTCTAGTGGGTTGATCTATGTGCTAATCTTTTTATCAATAGGTGGGCTGATTGGGGCATTCATAGCTTATAAAATACCAATGACTGCTATGCCAGAATTAGTAGCAGGATTTCATAGTTTAGTTGGATTATCAGCTGTATTTGTTGCAATATCTGCTTTTCTCAATCCAGAAGCTTTTAACCTTGGGTCTCCAGGAAGCATAAAACTTGCAAGTTTAATTGAAATGTCAATTGGAGCTGCAGTTGGGGCTATAACTTTTTCAGGTTCCATTATAGCATTTTTAAAACTTCAAGGAATAATGTCGGGTTCTCCAATAACTTTTAAGGGTCAACATTTTCTTAATGCTTTATTATTGATTTCAATCATAGTCTTAACTTACCTATTGTGTTCAACACAATCTTCCAACTTTTTTTGGACAATGTTAGCCGTTTCATTTTTGATTGGATTTTTATTAATTATTCCAATCGGTGGAGCAGATATGCCGGTAGTAATTTCTATGTTAAATTCTTACTCTGGTTGGGCTGCGGCTGGAATTGGTTTCACTTTGGAAAATAGTGCATTAATTATTACAGGAGCTCTTGTAGGATCATCTGGTGCAATTTTATCATATATAATGTGTAAAGGTATGAACCGCTCTTTTTTTAATGTTATCCTGGGTGGATTTGGTGCAACAGAACAATCCACATCTTCTGGAGATAAAGAACAAAGACCAGTTAAAAGTGGAAACGCAGAAGACGCAGCTTTTTTAATGAAAAATGCGTCATCAGTTATAATTGTTCCAGGTTATGGAATGGCAGTAGCTCAAGCACAACACGCACTAAGAGAGATGGTTGATACACTTAAAAAGAATGATATCAAGGTTACTTACGCTATTCATCCTGTAGCAGGAAGAATGCCCGGACATATGAATGTATTATTAGCTGAGGCCAATGTACCTTACGATGAGGTTTTTGAATTAGAAGAAATTAACAATGATTTTGCTAATGCAGATGTTGCATTTGTAATAGGTGCAAATGATGTAACAAATCCCGCAGCAAAAAATGACCCACAAAGTCCTATTTATGGAATGCCTGTTTTAGATGTGGAAAAATGTAAATCTGTATTATTTGTAAAAAGAAGTTTATCACCTGGATATGCTGGAATTGATAATGATTTATTTTATAAAGAAAATACTTTAATGTTATTTGCAGATGCTAAAAAAATGACTGAAGACATAACTAAAAACCTTTAATTTAATGAAGACTAAAATATTTTGTGATATTGCAGAACTAGATTTAATTAAAAAATTTAATAAAAAAAAAATTGTTAAAGGCTTCACAACCAACCCAAGTTTAATGAGAAAAGCTGGAGCAAAAGATTACAAATCTTACTCCAAGAAGATATTAAAAATATGCAATAATAAACCAGTCTCCCTTGAGGTGTTTGCTGATGATTACACCAACATGAAGAAACAAGCACTTCAAATAAATACCTGGGGGAAAAATGTTTATGTAAAAGTTCCTGTTGCAAACTCTAAAGGTATTTTCATGGGTAAAATTATTAAAGAGCTTAATAATCAAAATATCAAACTCAATATTACAGCAATATATAGCGCTAAACAGACAGAGAAGATTCTTAAATTAATTAACAAAAAAACTAGAGTAATAATTTCTATATTTGCAGGTAGAGCAGCTGATACAGGCAAGGATCCCTTACCAGAATTTAAAAAAAGTATAGCAATGGCAAAAAAATTTAATAATGTTGAGATACTTTGGGCAAGCGTTAGAGAGCCATACAATTATCTACAGGCAAAACAATTAGGTTGTCATATAATTACAATTCCACCGACAACTATAGAAAAAATAGAAAACTTTGGAAAAACATTTGACCAACTGACAAAAGAAACAGTCAAAGCCTTCTTGGTCGATAGTAAAAAATCTAAATTTAAAATATAATCAAACTTATCATTTTTGAATTATCAAATAAAAGTAACTAGCGACGATCCTGCATCTAGATACCCAATTTAAGATTTAGTAGAGTTTAATTATGGCTACATTAGATGGAATCATTGAACCAATATATTTTTTGATTACCTCGATATCATTTATATTATTAAGTGTAATTCAATATAAGAAATTTGGAAAAACTAGGGAAACAAAATATCTCGCAGGCTTGTCTGCTTTTTTCTTATGCAGTTATATTGCTATATTTTTAAAAGGTTAAAATTGCTAAAGCAATTGAGTAAGTTTCTTGATCTGTGTATTATGCATAAATGGGTAAAATAGCAAAAGACAAGTGGGACAAGGTAATTGAATATTTAACACACTCAGACCGTGATCTTGAAAAAGTATTAAGCTTATTAAAGGGGTGTGATCAAGGGAATGCATCTAATTATGATATTAATAGAGCGTCTTATTCATTAAATATTATTGCGATAGTCACACAAAAGCAACTTGATCCAGAAAATAAAGAAAAGTCACTTACTCATATAATTAGACAGTGGGTTAAATCAAAAGACTTCATACAATTTTATAATTTGATGAAAAAACAA
>Ga0307986_10001882_pt1 | contig 15149 bp, 13 predicted proteins | sample EllFjometageno82_FD_203170 | JGI IMG/M metagenome (GOLD analysis project Ga0307986, IMG submission 203170) | Marine microbial communities from Ellis Fjord, Antarctic Ocean - #82 | ecosystem: Environmental > Aquatic > Marine > Unclassified | place: Southern Ocean | collected 2014-10-09
TTTTATGAGGATATTAAAAATATTAAAAATGTGAGCTGTTACTCAAATGAAGAAGACACATGGAGAAAATCAAAAATAGATTTTATTGATAATTATAAAATTAAAATAATTTTACAGGGAAAGTTCACTACAGAGCGTGGGCGTATCAACTGTTCTTTAAGAGAAGATAGTGGGCTTTGGAAATGGCTGGGTATGCAGTTTGTTGTTGCCGAAAAATAACTTTATAGGTTTAATTCTTTTTTAATCACTGAATTTGATAGTTTAACATTTTCGAAATCTGCAAGAGAATTTTGCTCTATAATTTTGGCAATAATCTTTGTGTATGTGGTGCCAGTTTGAGCATAAGAATCTAGAGTATGTATAAGCTTTAAACCTTTTATGGGTTTATTCCTCTTCCTTAAAGTGCGTCTGGTTTCCCTAAATTCTTTATAACTTTTGTGAGTATTTAAGTTATTTTTATATGCATTTACTGAGGCTCTAAGTATCGGAAATCTTAAAATTTTATGTGTTTCCGCCACTTCTCTGTCTAAAGGTTCAATTCCCCTTCCATTCCATGTCCATTGTCCAAAAATTGCATTGCCCTCTAGTGCAAACCTTGAGGTGCCCCAGCCACTTTCCTTTGCGGCTTGTGCGATTGCTATTGAGATTGGCACAATATCCATTCTTTTGTTCAGCTCAACCATGCTGCCATTCTTTATTTTATATTCTTTAAATTTTTGTCTCATCCATAACTTTTCTTTATCACTGGTCATTTTTTTTTTACTTATTTTCAAAAGCTTACTTCTGTCGTCTAAAATTTTTTGATTTTCAGCTACCACCAAAGGAAGAACAATTTTGATAAAAGTTTCTTTTTTTAGTTGGACGCTTGATATTTCATCTAAATCTTTAGGAAATTGTGTAAAGTATATTGGTTTTACTAATTTATATTTTCTAACCACTTTTAAGTCATATTTGACATCTTCAAATAAAGCCAAAACGGTTGAGGTTTTTAAGTTTAAGTCAGGTAAAGTATATTCTTTTACTTTATTTTTATTTTTAGGAGCTTTAACTACTTCTTTTTTTTTTGGAACTGTGACTACTTTCTTTTTTTTAGGAACTGTGACTACTTCCTTTTTTTTAGGAACTGTGACTACTTCCTTTTTTTTAGGAACTGTGACTACTTCATTCAAGGGTGCAGTTGTTTCACCCTCTTCAGAAATTACCTTTATAATGTGATTGCCTCCTACTAGAACAAAAAAGCCAAATGTAACTGCCAGAAATCCTGTGACTACCTTGTTGGCTTTACGTTCCTCTACTTTAAAATTGTAAGCATTATTTAATTTTTCAATTATTGTTTTTTTTGTCCATGAAAAAAAATTCAGAACGTTTTTGATAATAGAGTAAAAAAAGTTTTTAACAGCATTGATTGTATCAAATACAAAATTGACAATTTTATTTCTTACAGAATATATTTTCTTTATTATAGATTCTATTCGTAAATTTACATTTTTTACAAATAAACTTATTGGCCTAGTAATTTTTTTTGATTGTATCTCTAAAATACTTTTATGAATCTCGGTTGGTATAGGAACTTTATTTTTTTTTAAAATATGTTCTATTTGTGCAGTTGTTAAATTTTTTTTGCTCCTAATATAGGACTTAATATCTACTATATTATAAATTCTAGCCAACTCTAATAGTTTATCTCTATAGCTTATAGTTTTTTTCATTCTAAATTGCCTCGACAGATTTTACTTCTTTTACATAGTGACAAAGTAAATTTTGTACACCCTGCTTTAAGGTCATTGTAGAGCTCGGGCAGCCAGAGCAACTTCCTTGTAACTCAACTTTAACTATTCCATTCTCAAACGATTTAAACTTAATGTCTCCGCCATCTCTTGCTACAGCTGGCCTTATTTTACTGTCTAAAACTTCTTTAATTTGTTTAATTGTTGTATCAGAGGTGTCTTCGTCTAAATCAACATGTTTACCAATTTTCAGTATCGGTTCATCATTTTTTTCAAAATAGTCATTTATGTGTGAAATTACCATTGGCTTTAAAACATCCCAGGAAACATCTTTATTTTTTTTAACTGAAAGAAATGTTTTAGATAAAAGCACTAATTCTACTCCATCAAAATTTAACAACTCTTTTATGAAATTGTTTTTTATACTGGGTAATTCCTTTTTTTGAAACTCTTCTGTCCCTATCTCAGAAATTATTTTTTGTGACAAAAATTTTAATGATTCTGGGTTTGGTGTTTGTTCTGTAACTATCATAACTATAATATATTATAATAATCCAACTATATCACGAACCTTTTTTAAATTATCCTCAGCTTTAAGTTGTGCCTTTTTCGAACCTTCCTTCAAAACCTTTTGTAAATGGCCCTTGTCTTTCATTAATCTAGCAATTCTGTTTCCAATTGGACATATTGTACTAATTATCACCTCTGATAGTTTTGTTTTGACGTACGAATACTCTTTTCCAGACATTTCATCTAAAATACTTGCTAATGATTTATTTGAAATATCAGCAAATATATTTAGTAAATTTAATGCCTCTGGTTTTTTTTGTAATTCTTTTTCGTTGTCTGGTATCAGCCCTGAATCGGTCTTAGCTTTTTTAATTTTTTTTATTATGTCATCGGCGCTGTCTTTGAGATTAATTCTAGAATAGTCTGACTCTTCCGACTTGCTCATTTTTTTTGTTCCATCTCTTAAACTCATAACTCTAGATATGTTTTTAAGTATTAAAGGTTCTGGTAATGGAAAAAAATCTTTACAGTTAAAGTCTTTATTAAATTTTTGAGCAATATCTCTGGATAACTCCAAATGTTGCTTTTGGTCTGCCCCTACTGGAACGTGAGTGGCTTTATATAATAAAATATCCGCAGCCATTAAGTTGGGGTATATATAAAGACCAACACTTGCTTTTTCTTTATCGACACCTGCTTTATCTTTAAACTGAGTCATTCTATTTAACCAACCTATTCGAGATACACAATTTAAAATCCAAGCAAGCTCAGCGTGTCCACTAACAGATGATTGATTAAAAATAATACTTTTGTCTGCTTCTAGTCCGGCTGCTAAAAACCCGGCTGCAGTTTCTAAAATACTATTTTTTAAAGTTTTTGGATCTTGAAAAGTAGTAATGGCGTGCAAATCAACTACACAAAAAATACACTCCATTTGCTTTTGTAATGATACAAAATTTTTTATAGCCCCTAAATAATTTCCCAGATGTAAGTTTCCAGATGGCTGCACACCAGAAAAAGTTAGCTTTTTAAAATTCATACTAATTTATTTTATAATTTTTAATTTTTAATATTCCTAATAAATAACATGTTATTAAATAAATTGTTGCTACAAAACTTACAATAAATAAAAGATAAATTGCCTTAAGTTTATTCACATAGACTAATTTTTCTCCAAAATACTCCAGTCCTTGAAATAAAACAAAAGACATTAGAGCTGTTGAGACAATAATTTTAAAAACATTTTTATAAATATTTTTTTGCAAAATCAAATATTTAAATTTACTAAGAAAATAAATATAGACAAGTACCCCTGCCCAAGTAGATATCGAAGTCGAAATTGGAATAATTATAAAGCCAACTTCTTTAAAAAAACTTAAGCTAATTGTAATATTTAATATAACAATAAAAAGAGAAAGATAAAATGGCGTCTCGGTATTGTCTCGTGCAAAGAAAAAATTAGAAAGAACTTTAATTAAAGAAAATGCTGGTATCCCATAACCAAACCACTTTAGAGCGCCTGCTGTCATGGCTACATTTTTTTCTGAGAACGATCCGTAACCAAACAAAGCATTAATTATTTCATCTGACGCTATAATTAGTCCTAGACTTGCTGGTATCGATAATAGCAAAGATAGTTCAATCGATTTATTTTGAATATTAAAAACTCTTAGAGTATTTTTTTTCTTTAGTGCCGCAGTCAATAAAGGGAGCGATACAGTTCCGACTGCTATTCCAGCAATTGCAAGATTTATTTGGTACACTCTATCGGCATAATATAAGTATGAAACTGCCCCGGCCTGAAAAGAGGCTATAATAGTTCCAATTAAAATATTCACCTGCGTAACACCAGACGAAAAAATACTCGGTAAAAGTTTTTTTAGAAAAAATTTTACTTTAGCAGTTATTTTTATTTTAAACTTAACTGATGGTCTGTAATATTTTTTTGTAAAATACATTAAAAATATCAATTGGAATAATCCTGACAATACAACTCCATATGAAAGATTTTTTGCAAAACTTAAATTTAATAAATAAGACAACAAAAGACTCAAAATTAAAACTATATTTAAAATAATTGGTGCCGCGGCTGCAGCTGCAAATCTATTATTTGAATTTAAAATTCCAGAAAAAAATGAAGACAAACTTACAAATAGCAGGAAGGGGAAAGTAATTCTTGTGAATTCAACCGCAAGATTAAATTTTTGTGAATTTTCAAGAAACCCTGGTGCGATTAAATAAACTAAATATGGAGTGAATATCTCAGCAATTAAAACCAAAAAAAATAATATTAGAACTAAAAGAGACAGAACATCATCAGCAAATTTTTTTCCTGTTTTTTTGTTCTTTATTTTTTCCGACGTGTAACTAGGTATAAAAGCTGCATTAAATGTTCCTTCGGCAAAAAGTCTTCTAAAAGTATTAGGCAGTCGGAAAGCCACAAAAAAAGCATCAGCATAGATTGTCGCGCCTAGAAAAATTGCGATTAATATGTCTCGTATATAGCCAAGCACCCTACTAATTAAGGTAAAAAAACTAAAAACAGATGTTGATGACAGTAAGTTCATAATATTTCTAAATTAAGCCACAAATTAATAGTGATATAATCTCATTTATATTACATACTCAAAATTTAAATGACAAAAAAATCTAAAATCGATCATTATTCCGATAAAGAAGCTCTTGATTTCCATATTAAAGGAAAGTCAGGCAAAATTGAGATAAACTCATCGAAACCTTTAACTACTAAAAGGGATTTGTCTTTGGCCTACTCACCGGGCGTTGCTGCTCCAGTTAAAGAAATAGCTAAAAATCCAGAGACAGCATACGACTACACAAGCAAAGGAAACTTGGTTGCTGTTATAAGTAATGGTTCTGCAATCCTAGGGCTTGGCAATTTAGGCCCTTTGGCTTCAAAGCCTGTAATGGAAGGTAAGGCGGTGCTCTTTAAAAGATTCGCAGACATAGATGCGATAGATATTGAGGTAGATAGCTCGGATGCCAGTGAAATTATTAATACTATAAAAAATATTGGGAACACTTTTGGTGGGATAAACTTAGAAGATATTGCTGCTCCAGACTGTTTTATTATTGAACAAAAACTAAAAGAGCTCTTGGATATACCGGTTTTTCATGATGACCAACATGGTACTGCAATTATTACAACGGCGGCTCTTATCAATGCTTTAAATATTTCAGGAAAAAAAATTGAAAATGTAAAAGTTGTAGTTAATGGAGCCGGTGCTTCAGCAATAGCTTGCACTAATTTATTTAAAAGTTCTGGAGTAAAGAATGAAAATGTAATTATGTGTGATCGTAAAGGTGTTATTTACAAAGGTCGAGAAAATGTTGATCAATTCAAATCTGCTCACGCAACGGAATCAAAATTAAGAACGTTAGACGAAGCCATGAAAGATTCTGATGTGTTTTTGGGTTTGTCGGCAAAAGATGTTGTTTCAAAAGCAATGATCAAATCAATGGCAAAAAATCCAATAATTTTTGTTTGCGCGAATCCAGATCCTGAAATTAAACCGGAAAGCATTCTGGAAGTGAGATCTGATGCAATTATTGCAACCGGCAGATCAGATTATCCAAATCAGGTAAATAATTTAATTGGATTTCCGTATATTTTTAGAGGAGCCTTAGATGTCAGAGCCAGAGAAATTAACGAAGAAATGAAAGTTGCCGCAGCGAATGCTATTGCATTATTAGCAAGGGAAGACGTGCCGGATGAAGTTGTTTCAGCTTATGGGGGAGATCGTCCCAAATATGGAAAAGAATATATTATTCCTTCAACTTTTGACCCCAGACTTATAAGCGTCATACCTGCCGCCGTAGCGGAAGCCGCAATGAAAAGTGGTGTTGCAAGAAAACAAATAAATAACTTTGAAATTTACAAGGATCAGTTAATTAATCGATTAGACCCGTCAATGTCGTTGATGCAAGGTATAAATGCAAAAATTAAAAAAAATCAAAAAAAGGTTATATTTGCGGAAGGTGAAGACAAAAATATGTTGAAGGCTGCAATTGAATTTGGAAAAAATAAATTAGGTATTCCTATTTTGATAGGTGCTGAAAAAAGAATTAGAGAGCAATTAAAGGAGATAGGTCTCGATGAAAATTACAAAATTGAAATCATAAATTCTACTGATAAAGAAAAACGAGAAAAATATGTAAAGTACTTATATGAAAAACTACAAAGGGATGGACAGCTGGAGAGAGATGTCGACCGTTTAGTAAGAAATGACAGAATAGCATGGGGCGCATCTATGATTGCATGCAATGATGCGGATGCTATGGTTACAGGCAATATTAGGCATTATGCTGCTTCGATCGAAAAACTTAAAAAGGTTGTGGACCCAAGACCTGGAGAAGAAATTTTTGGTATGACCATGATGGTATCTAAAGGCAAAACGATTTTTGTGGCCGACACAAATGTGAAAGACTTTCCATCTGCCGAAAGACTGGCTAAAGTATCAATTTCTTGTGTTAGAGTGGCAAGGTTATTTGGCTTTGACCCAAAAGTTGCTTTTTTGTCTCATTCTACGTTTGGCAAACCCGTATCAAAAAATACAAAACATGTAAGAGACGCAATCGATTTACTTAAAAAACAAAAAGTTGACTTTGAGTTCGACGGAGAAATGCAACCAGATGTAGCTTTAAATCCAATTTATCAAGAGGTCTATCCTTTTTCAAAGATAGTTGGAAATGCCAACATATTAATGATGCCCGCCCTTCACAGTGCCGCTATTTCTACTAAGCTTATGAAATCTTTTGGTGGAGCAAAATTAATTGGCCCTCTACTAATTGGACTTGGCCTGCCAATTGAGGTGGCTCCTCTTAGATCAAGTACATCTGATATTTTGAATCTGGCATCGATAGCCGCATATTCTTCAGGTATAATTGACTACACAGAAAATTAAGTTTTATTTCTGCTTAATTCGGATATTAAGTATATTGATGGTTTCACTTCCTCTACATCATATATTTTATTTGCTTCTTTAATAATTTCTTTCTTTTCATTTTCGTCTGTTGCTATTCCAAATATATAGATATTTTTATTTATTGTTTCTAAAGTGTAGTTCAAAGATTTAATATTTTTATTTATAATTATAGCCGTTCTTAGTTGTGATGTGATAAATATATCTTTTGCCGTTCTTTTAAAATTCGATTGTCCTTTAATAGTAATTGCATTTTTTACAGACCTTACTCCTTTTGTCTCCCAGGCCATTTTTGTTATTTTTATCTTTTCTTCAGGTTCATTAACTTTTCCAGTAAGAAATATTCTCCCATCTAAAACTTCCGCCTGTATATATAAAAAATATTTTTTTTCTGTTAACGTTAATCGTGCGACTAAATTTTTTTGCATAATAACATCATCTATCTGCATCCCAACTGTTCTGGGGTCAAAAGATATGCTAACACCCCTTCCGAAGGTTTTTAGTCTAGGCATACAAGAGGTCATAAAAATAACCAAGATTAATAAACTAAGAATTTTTTTCATTTTTTTTTATATCTAGGCAAATTGAGTAAACAACTTTTTTAGCTATTTTTTCTTTTTTAGAAATTAGCTCCACGACATCTTTTAAACTATATTTTTTTAAATACTCTACCGCCTGGTTTTTTATATCAGATTTAACAACAATTTGATTTTTATTATTATTTTTAGAAATTACAACAGTCAATTCTCCTTTTAGGGGAGCATTAAATAATTCCATAGTATTCAAGCTTTCTCTGTAAAATGTTTCATGCATTTTTGTAATTTCTCTAGCTATAACTATATCTCTCCCAGAAAAGTGTTTTTTAAAACTTTTTAAGTAAAAATTAATTTTTATACCTGGTACAAAAAAAATTAAAGAAAAATCAAAATTTTTTAAATTTATTAATATTTTCTCTAGTTCTTTTTCTGTCTTGGGCAAAAAACCGTAAAAAATGAATTTATCTTCAAATCCAGAAATACTCATCGAGGCTGTAATTGATGAAGCTCCTGGAATTGGAAATATATTAATATTTTTTTTTATACACTCTTTAATAAGCAATTGTCCTGGATCAGACAAAGTAGGTGTGCCGGCATCCGAAATTAATGATAAAATTTTGTCTTTATTTAAATGTTCTATGATTTTGTTAAGTTCACGTTTTTCGTTAAATTTATGATACGAAACTAGCTTTTTTTTAATTTTAAAATGATTTAGTAGTTTAAGAGATCTCCTTGTGTCTTCGCATAAAATAATATCAGAATTTTTTAATACATCTAGTGATCTTAATGTAATATCATCAAGATTACCAATTGGTGTGGACACTACGTATAGACCTGGTTTAAAAGTATTCATCTAAATGATTAAAAAAATAATTATAATTTTATCTTATATATTTATATCTTTTAATTCTAATTTACTTAGCAGTGAAAACAACGGTGAACTTAAAATTGGATTATTAGCTCCTTTTACCGGAGAATATAAAAATTTAGGGGATTCGTTACTATTTTCAATACAACTTGCTCTTGATGAAATAAATGACAAAAATATTAAAATAATTCCCAGGGACTCCGGTTCAAACAACGTAAAAAAATTAAACCAAGCAATAAACGAAATTCGCAATATGGGAGCCAAAGTAATAATTGGCCCAACTGATTCATTTAATTTTCAAGAGTTAAACAAATATAAAGATACTGTTTTTATTTCTCTCTCAAATATGGAACCCATAATTAAGAATAATATAATCAGTATTGGAATAAGTCTTGAATCTCAAATGGCTGCCCTGGAAAAATTTATAACTAAACAAAAGAAGAAAAAAACTTTAATAATATACCCAAATAATGAATATTCTAATTTTATTGATAAAAAAATTCAAAAAATAAAATTAAAAAACTATAAAATATTCAAATACAGTTCTAACCCAAAAATTCTTACGGGCGAAATAGAAAAATTAACTAACTATTCTCAAAGAAAAAGAAATTTAGAAAATAAAAAAAAGTTATTAAAAGACAAAGAAGATCCTCAATCAAAATATGAGCTAAGTAAATTAGAACAGATATATACTCTAGGAGAAGTAAATTTTGATTCACTAATAATAATAGATTTTGGAAATAGTTTAAAAAGTGTTCTCGCTTCTTTAACTTTTTCTGACGTAGATGATAAAAAAATTTTATTTACTACAGTAAATCAATGGTTTGATGAAAGTATATTTTATGAAAACTCTGTGAAAAATTTATACTATCCCTCTGTAGATTATAAGAGTTTTAAAAAATACAATAAGCAATACTTTAAAACATTCGGTGCGCAACCTACGGAGATTACAATTTTAGCGTATGACGCCCTAGGTTTAATTTACTATGTGTGGAACAAAAAAAAAGAAATAAATTCTATTAAAAATTTTTATATAAAAGAAAAAATTAAGGGAAAAATAGGAACTTTTAATTTTATTAATAATGAAGTTTTTCAGGAACTAAAAATTTACAAAACAGGAAATAAAAAATTTATAGAATATTAGTTTTTTTAATTAATTTTTGGTAAGCTATATATCTATGGTCTAATAAAATTTTTTTTTTTTTTAACATTTGGCCAAAAGTAATTTTATAATTTTTAGGAATAAAGATAGAATCGTATCCAAACCCATTTTTTCCTAATATTTTTTTGGAAATATTTCCATGAATTTCTCCTTTAGCATTTATCAATTTTCCTTTGTATTCCTTAATAGTTAGACTACAAATAAATTTAGCTTTTGTGTTCTTAATTTTTTTATATTTATTTTTTTTCTTAACCATGTGGATTATTTTCTTCATAGCATTTTTAAAGCCTCCGCATTGTTTTGCGAATCTTGCAGAGTAAATTCCTGGTTTGTGGTTTAAGCAGTCAACAGAAAGTCCTGAATCATCGCTAATGGCTGTCAACTTAGACTTTTTACTAAAATAATTTGCCTTTAGCTTTGAATTAGCAAAATAACTTTTTCCTGTTTCTTTTGGACTTTCAATTTTTAAATCAATGGGTGATATCTTTTTTAACTTCTTGGGCAGCAAAAAGCTCAATTCCCTTATTTTACCCTTGTTGTGGGACCCTATTAAAATTTTTTTAATTTTTATCATCAGCGTCTAGTAATTAAACTTTTAACTCCTATATAGCAATTATGGAAAATATTAACGAAAAAACAATTATCGACAATTCTATCGAAAGTAATACAGATCAAGACATGTCTAAACAAGAAACGGACAGCGCTGATAAGACTGATCTCACAACCGAAGAAAAACTAATAGAGACAGAGGACAAACTTTTAAGGTCACTTGCTGAGGTTGAGAATCAAAGAAGACGGTTTGAAAAAGAAGTTAGGGATGCATTCGAATATGGCGGTTTTAGCTTTGCAAAAGAGACCTTGGTACTTCTAGATAATTTAGAAAGAGCCAAAATATCGATCAAAAATGACGAAGCCTTAAAGGACAGCAAAGATCTAGAAAAATATATTCAGAATATTGAGGTTATTGAAAAGGATCTAGTAAACATATTTGAAAAGAATAATATTAAAAAAATTAAATGCTTAAATGAGAAATTTGATCCAAATTTGCATCAGGCAATGCTTGAAGTTGAAGAAGAAAAATATGAACCAGGAACAGTAATACAGGAAATACAGCCAGGTTATTTATTTGGTCAAAGACTATTACGACCTTCATTTGTAGGCGTATCCAAGAAAAGGGTGTCAGATAAAGAAGAAAAAAATGAAAAAAAATAACTTCGCTGCCTTGTAGAATGCAAAATAATACCCATATAAAAACAAAAGGAAGGTTAATTATAAAATGAGCAGAGTAATTGGAATAGATCTTGGAACTACAAATTCATGTGTATCAATCATGGAAGGTTCACAAGCTAAAGTTTTAGAGAATGCTGAGGGCACAAGAACCACTCCCTCTGTTGTGGCTTTTATAGATAACGATGAAAAATTAGTAGGTCAGCCTGCCAAGAGACAAGCTGTAACAAACCCTCAAGATACTATATATGCCTCGAAAAGATTAATAGGTAGAACTTTTGAAGACGAAACAGTTAAAAAAGATATTAATAAAGTTCCTTTTAAAATAATTAAATCTGATAATGGTGAAGCCTGGATAGAGGCAAAAGGAAAAAAATATTCTCCTTCACAAATCTCAGCCTTTATTTTACAAAAAATGAAAGAGACAGCAGAAAAATATTTAGGCCAAGCAGTAACTAAAGCTGTAATCACAGTGCCAGCCTATTTTAATGATGCTCAAAGACAAGCCACTAAAGATGCTGGTAAAATTGCAGGATTAGAAGTTTTAAGAATTATAAACGAGCCTACGGCTGCAGCTTTAGCGTATGGCCTAGATAAAAAAAATGGTCAAAAGATAGCAGTATATGATTTAGGTGGCGGAACATTTGATGTTTCAATCTTAGAAATAGGTGATGGCGTATTTGAAGTTAAGTCCACTAATGGTGATACATTTTTAGGTGGTGAAGACTTTGACGATGCGATTGTAAACTATTTAATTGATGAATTTAAAAAAGACAACGGTATAGATTTAAAAACTGATAAATTAGCATTACAAAGATTAAAAGAAGCTGCAGAAAAAGCTAAAATAGAACTTTCGTCAGCAACACAAACTGAAATAAATCTTCCTTTTATTACCGCAGATAAAACGGGCCCAAAACATGTTAATATAAAATTTACAAGAGCTAAGCTTGAATCGCTAGTTGCAAAATTAGTTGAGAGAACATTAGTGCCGTGTAAAACAGCCTTAGAAGATTCCGGCTTTACGGCCGCTGAGATTAACGAGGTAGTATTAGTTGGTGGCATGACCAGAATGCCTAAAATTGCTGAAACTGTAAAAAATTTTTTTGGAAAAGAACCCAACAAAAGTGTTAACCCCGACGAAGTAGTTGCGATGGGTGCGGCTATTCAAGGTGGTGTCTTACAGGGTGACGTTAAAGATGTTTTATTACTAGATGTAACTCCTCTGTCTCTGGGTATTGAAACATTAGGTGGTGTATCAACAAAGTTAATTGATAAAAACACTACAATACCAACTAAAAAGAGTCAGGTGTTCTCAACCGCAGAAGATAACCAACCCGCAGTTTCAATAAGAGTAATGCAGGGAGAAAGAGAAATGGCTGCAGACAATAAAGCTTTGGGGAACTTTGAGTTAGTAGGTATTCCTCCGGCTCCAAGAGGTACGCCTCAAATCGAAGTTACCTTTGATATTGATGCTAACGGTATTGTAAGCGTTTCAGCAAAAGATAAAGGAACAGGTAAAGAGCAGAAAATTCAAATTCAAGCTTCTGGTGGATTATCAGATGAGGAAATCCAAAAAATGGTTAAAGAAGCGGAAACAAATAAAGAAGCCGACAAAAAGAAAAGAGATTCGGTGGACGCAAGAAATCAAGCAGATAGCTTAATGTTTTCTACAGAAAAAAGTCTTAAAGAACACGGTGACAAAGTTTCTGCAGAAGAAAAAAAGGCAATCGAAGATGGGGTAGTAGATTTAAAAAAATCTCTTGAAAAAACAGATGTGGAAGATATTAAGAAAAAAACACAAAACTTGGTTCAAGTGTCTATGAAATTAGGAGAGGCTGTCTATAAAAGCCAACAAAAAGATCAACAAAAGAGTGCCGATTCTAAAGATTCAAAATCTAAAGACAAAGATAAGGATGATGTTGTTGATGCTGACTTTGAAGATGTAAAAGATGTAAAAGATGATAAAGAAAATAAAGAAAAAAGCGCCTAAGATATAATTAAAATAGGAGACGTCCTGTGGCTAAGAGAGACTATTATGATGTCCTAGGTGTTGCTAAATCATCATCAAAGGATGAGATTAAAAAAGCATATAGAAAATCAGCACTTAAATACCACCCCGACAAAACCAAAGGCGATAAAGCTTCAGAAGATAAATTTAAAGAAGCTAGTGAGGCTTATCACATACTCTCTGACGATAAAAGAAAAGCTAATTTTGATCAATTTGGCCATGCTGCTTTTGAGGGTGCCGGTGGCGGTCAGGGCTTTGGAGGGTTTGACACATCTTCTTTCTCAGATATTTTTGAGGATTTTTTTGGAGATCTTGGTGGTGGCAGTGGGGCCTCTAGAGGATCAAGTAGTAGAGGAAATGACCTTAGGTATGATTTAACAATAGGCCTGGAGGAAGCTTATAGTGGTTTAGAAAAAAATATTAAATACACTACATATAAAAAATGCTCAGGGTGCTCAGGAAGTGGTGCCGCAAAAGGATCAAAACCAATTAGTTGCAACTACTGTAATGGAAAAGGGAAAGTTAGATCTAATCAAGGTTTTTTTACGATTCAACAAACTTGCCCTCAATGTAGTGGTTATGGAGAGACCATAGGCAAGACCTGCGCAGATTGTAGTGGGAATGGCAAAGTTCAAAGCGCTGAGAATGTCACCGTAAAGATACCGAAGGGTGTAGATGACGGAACTAGAATTAGACTTTCTGGAAAAGGTGAGGCTGGAACAAAAGGTTCCGCAAATGGAGACCTATATCTATTTATATCAATAGACAATCACAGTATTTTTAAAAGATCGGAAGAAAATCTTTATTATGAATTACCAATAGCATTTTCTGATGCTGCCCTAGGCTCGACGGTTGAAGTCCCCTCAATAGATGGTGGTAGGTCAAAGATTAAAGTGCCGCCTGGTACACAACATGGGAAACAATTTAGACTAAAAGGTAAAGGTATGCCCATCTTAAGAAGAAATATTTTTGGTGATTTATATATTAGAATTATCACAGAGGTTCCTGTATCATTGTCTAAAAGACAAAAAGAGCTTTTAGAAGAATTTAAAACAATAGAACAAACAAGAGGCAACCCTTCAATAAAAAGTTTTTTTGAAAAAGCGAAAAAATTTTGGGGGTCAAATTAATGAAAAAAATTAGTTTAGGAATTACTGGGTGTTTAGGTAAAATGGGTCGGCATCTAATTAAGTCTTCTAGAAAAAATAGTGATTTTAAGCTAGTAGCCCTTACAGAAAATAAATTTATAAAAAAAAAAATTCAGGGTATTAAACTTGATTTAAATACAGAAAACGCTTTTAAAAAAACTGACATAATCATAGATTTTACTGTCCCTAAGTGCACTTTTGAGCTTCTTAAAATTGCGTCAAAACTTAAAAAAAGAGTTGTTATTGGGACAACTGGATTTACAAAGAAAGAAGAAATTTTAATAAAGAAATATTCAAAAAAAATTCCTATATTTAAAACAGGAAATATGAGTCTAGGAATCAACCTACTAATGTATTTGACAGAGATTGCATCTAGATCTTTAGGTGAAAAATTTTTAAGTAAAATTTTTGAAGTTCATCATAAACATAAGAAAGATTACCCGTCTGGAACAGCCTTAATGTTAGGAAAAGGAGTGGCAGCAGGCAAAAATAAAAACGTATATGACTTGATGGGCAAAAAATTTCTAAATAAAAAATCTTTTCCCTATGGAAAAAAAATTAATTTTAACTCATTAAGAGAAGGAAAAGTTGTTGGGGAACATGAGGTTAAGTTTTCTAGTGGCAAAGAAATAATTACTTTAAATCATGAGGCATTTGATAGAGCCCTGTATTCAGACGGAGCATTAACGGCGGCAAAGTGGTTAATGAATAAAAAACCAGGTTTGTACTCAATGAGAAATGTTTTAAATTTTAAATAATTTAAAATAATGAATGAATATCAAAGAGCTAAATTAATATTAAAAGTTTTAAATAAAATTTATCCTAAAACACCTATTCCACTTAAACATACTAGTAAATTTACTTTACTAGTTTCTGTGCTTTTATCTGCTCAGTGTACAGATGTTAATGTGAACAATGTCACTAGAAATATATATCCAAAATATAATAAACCAGAACATTTTGTTAAATTAGGGAAAAAAAAAATTGAAAAGCTTATTAAAAGTATCGGTATTTTTAGAGTTA
>Ga0307986_10001883_pt1 | contig 15141 bp, 20 predicted proteins | sample EllFjometageno82_FD_203170 | JGI IMG/M metagenome (GOLD analysis project Ga0307986, IMG submission 203170) | Marine microbial communities from Ellis Fjord, Antarctic Ocean - #82 | ecosystem: Environmental > Aquatic > Marine > Unclassified | place: Southern Ocean | collected 2014-10-09
GTGGAAATTCTTTAACAAGACGACCACCATTTTTCAAAATCATTCCATCTTTATAGTTTAAATCTGAATAATCTACTTTAACAGTAACATCACCATGTTTTAAAAATGATTTATCTATTGATTTTACTTCTCGTGTAAAATTTTCACCCTCTTGATTAATAATTAGTGCTTTAAAGTTATCTGACATGCTTTTCCCTCCTTAGGAAAGTTACTTACTAATGAATCTTAAGTATCTATTTTGAAAACCAAGGTCTTCTTTAAATTGTCCTAAAAAATAATTTGTAACTGTTGTTGCAGTTTCTTTTTTAATACCTCTCATAGTCATACATTGATGAGTTGAGTCTATTGTTACAGCTACACCTTTTGCATCTAAAGATTCCATTATTGTTTTAGCAATTTGCATCGTAAGTCTCTCTTGTGTCTGTAATCTTTTTGAAAAAACTTCTACTACTCTTGCAAGCTTACTTAGGCCCACAACTCTCTCATTTGGAATGTATGCAACATGTGCAATTCCAATAATTGGAGCCATATGATGTTCACAATGACTTTGTACAGAAACATTTTTTTGTACAACCATATCATCATACCCTTCGACATCTCCAAAAGTTTTATCTAAAATTTTATTAGGGTCTTCTGAGTATCCATTAAAATATTCTTTATATGCTTTAACAACTCTTTTAGGAGTTTCTAACAATCCTTCTCTATTAGGGTCTTCACCCATCCAAGTTAAGATAGTTTTAAAAGCCTCTTCAGCTTCTTTGTCGGAAACCTTTTTGGTATCTAAATTCTTGCTAACTGTCTCTTCAACTAATTTCATAAGGCAAGTTTATACAGTAAATCATTGTTTTTAAAATATTTAATATATTGTTCAATATGCTACATAATCACCTAGATATGTTTAAAAAAAGAGAAAATATAGTTGAAATTGAAGAAGGTAAACTTCTTTCACCAAAATTTGATAATGATGGCTTAATTCCAGTTATTACAATGTGTTCTAAGACTAAAGATGTTTTGATGCACGGTTATATGAATGTTGAAGCTTTTAAAAAGACTATTGAGACTAAAGAGGCTCATTATTTTAGTAGATCTAGACAGCAAATTTGGCACAAAGGCAAAACTAGTGGCTTCACTCAAAAAGTAACAGAAATTAGAATTGATGATGATCAGGACTCTGTCTGGTTAACAGTTGATATTGGTGATGGTTCTAGCTGTCATGTTGGTTATCGATCATGTTTTTATAGATCAATTCCACTGGGACCAATTGAAAATGGCAGAGAAGTTGAAATGAAATTTGAAGAAAAAGAAAAATCCTTTGATCCTGAGGTTGTCTACAAAGGTCAACCCAATCCAACAAAAATTTAAATGAGTGATAATCAAAAAAATGTTCTAGGTGAAGATCTAGAGGAATGTTCTAACGATCCTTTAACAGGATGGCACCGAGATGGATGTTGTAGTACTGATGAAAATGATCATGGGGTTCACACCGTTTGTGCAAAAGTTACAACAGAATTCTTAGAATGGTGTAGAGAAGCTGGTAACGATTTAATAACTCCTCATCCTGAATTTGGATTTCCAGGACTAAAAGCTGGAGATGGTTGGTGTGTTTGTGCTAGTTGGTATGCAAGAGCTGCTGATGCTGGAAAACCTTGTCCTGTATATTTAAAAAGAACTCATGAAAAAACTTTAAAACTTGTTTCTATGGAAGTTTTAAAGAAAAATGCTATTGATTTATCTTAGTTAATTTTAAGAAAAAACAATTAGTGTGTAACTTTAATTTGATTAAAAACTCTATTAACAAAATTACTTAAAGATGCCATATTTTCATCTTGTAAAACTTGAATTTTAACAAATTCATCACCTAACATGTTTATAGTAATTAAATTCTTTTCATTAATTTGAAGAAGATCTTTTTTTATCAAACTTTTTAATTTTCTAATAACTGTTACTCTTGGAATTCCTATTATATCAGAAATAGACATTGCATTAACACCTCTTTCATCAGAATCTTGAATTGAAATTGAATATTTTTCTCTAGTTAATTCTTTAAGTTTAAAACTTTTATTTTCAGCCGCGTTAAGTAGAACTATAACTCCAACGCAAAAAGTTTCTAAGTCTCCAAGTTCTTTTCTCCATCTGTTAGTAAAAATAAATAAGAACTTATAAAATTGATACCAAACAAAAGAAAAGTTTTTTTTTATTGAATCTGAAATTTCTGTAATTTGGTAAGCTACTTCAGCAATATCTTCTTCTTTAAGAATTTTATTAAACTCACACAATAAAACACTCATATTTTTTAAAGTTAAATTTGGTTGAACTAAAGGAATTGCCGTTTTATTTATAAAAATTTTTTTACTTCTTCTTTCAATTATGCCTACTTTTTCTAGTTCTTCAACTTTTCTTCTTACGGTTTCTTTTGGTATTCGAAGATCTTTTGAAATATCGCTGATAATAATTTTATCTACTTCTAATGTTTTATCGTCATAGAATGTATCATAATTAATAATAAACCCATTTTTTCTAAAGAATATGAAATTTTTGTTAACTATGTAAATTAAGATTATATATTTATCTATATCTCCAAAACATTTGTAGGCCCCAATCAGCCAACTATTTATCCATTTGTAATAATGTGGTGCCAATCGACTAAAGTGTTTATCAATTACTTTGAATATTATTTTTTCATCAATTTGAGATGATATACTTGGTATAGCGTTCATAATTTTAAAAACCCATAATGGACAATTGATATATAATAGTCAACCCATTTTGGACAATGGAGTTATTTCAATTTTTTAGTAAGTTGGTATTCATTATCCATGAGTTCAGAAAAAGTAATTTCTACAGAAGTGAATGATCTTCCTAATCCAAAGACCCCAAATAATAGCGAGGAAGTTTCATCATCAGGAAGAGTAGATATTAATATTCTTTTAAACAGAGCTAGAAAAGTTAAAGAAAAAGAAACTCTGACAAACCTAGTTTTTGTGGGATTAACACTCTCTCTTATTTTTGTTGTTGGATTAATTTTATCTTTTTAAAAAAGATATTTTTCGTTGTGCTCTTCCAAGTTCGTAAGGAAGAGCACAACGAAAATTACATATTTCCGTACTTAGGTCCGCCACTTCCTTCGGGGGTAACCCACGTAATATTTTGAGAAGGTTCTTTAATATCACAAGTTTTACAATGAATACAATTTTGTGAATTAATTATAAATTTATTAACACCATTTTCATTTTGAACTTCATAAACACCTGCAGGACAATATCTTTGTGCAGGTTCATCAAATTTTTCTAAAGTGTAATTTATAGGTAAGTTTGGATCTTTTAACTGTAAGTGCACAGGCTGATTATCAGTATGATTAGTTCCTGTTAAATAAACAGAAGTTGTTTTATCAAATGTAATCACATTATCTGGTTTAGGGTAATCAATTTTTGGCATTTCATTTGCTGGTTTTAGTGTTTCGTGGTCAGCATGTTTGTGTCTTAAGGTAAAAGGTAATTTTCCTCTAAATAATATTTGATCAATTCCAGTAAATATTATTCCAAGAATTAAACCCCAGCTAAAACTTGGTTTAATATTTCGGGCAGTATGTAACTCATCATAAATCCAGCTTTTTTTAAATTTATCTTCATAAATTGATAAATCTTGTTTTTCTTTTAAATGTTCATTAATGGATTCGGCAGCAATCATTCCACTTTTCATTGCAGTGTGTGATCCTTTGATCTTAGGCATATTTAAAGTTCCCGCATCACAACCGATTAACAAAGCACCTGGCATAAACATTTTTGGTAAACTTTGAAGTCCACCTTCAATTAAAGCTCGTGCACCATATGAAATACGTTTTCCACCTTTAATTATTTTTTTAATTGCAGGATGAGTTTTAAATCTTTGAAACTCATCAAACGGTGAAAGATGTGGGTTTTTATAATCAAGACCAATTACGTAACCTAAAAAAACTTGTTTGTTTTCTGCGTGATAGATAAAGCTTCCGCCATAAGTATTGTTATCTAGTGGCCAACCTGCAGTATGCATTACCATTCCCTCTTCATGTTGTTGTTCACTGATTTCCCAAATTTCTTTAAATCCAATTCCATATTGTTGAGGATCTTTACCTTCTGATAAATTATATTTTTCAATTAATTGTTTTCCAAGATGTCCTCTGCATCCTTCTGCAAAAACAGTGACTTTTCCTAAAAGCTCTATGCCTGGTTCAAAGCCATCTTTTTTGTTTCCATTTTTATCAACTCCCATGTCTTGAGTTGCAACTCCCTTAACTGATCCATCTTCTTTGTATAAAATTTCACTTGCAGGAAAGCCTGGAAATATTTCTACACCTAAAGCTTCGGCTTGTTCTGCTAGCCATCTACATAGGTTTGCTAAACTGATTATGTAATTATTATGATTTTGTTGAACTGATGGAAGTAGCCATGTCGGCCAGCTTAATGATTTTGATTTTCCTAAAAATAAGAATTTTTCTTTAGAAACCTTAGTTTTTATAGGTGAATTAAGTTCTTTCCAGTTTGGTAATAACTCATCTAAAGCTCTAGTTTCAAACACATTACCGCTTAAAATATGCGCACCAATCTCTGAGGCTTTTTCAAGTAAACATACGTTTAATTCTGGATCTAATTTTTTAAGTTTAATTGCCGTAGATAGTCCTGAAGGACCACCTCCAACGATTACCACATCATAATCCATTGCTTCTCTAGGCATATCTTGAATTTTTACAGTACTGATTATTTTTGTATACTATTTAATTTATTCAATTCTTCTAAGAATTGAGGTAACGCCTCAAATAAGTCTGCTTCCAGACCATAATCTGCGACACTAAATATTGGCGCTTCACCATCTTTATTTATAGCAACAATAATTTTACTTTCTTTCATTCCAGCTAAATGCTGAATTGCTCCTGAAATTCCAACTGCAATATACAAATCAGGCACAACAACTTTACCAGTTTGACCAACTTGATGTTCGTTACTAATATATCCCGCATCAACTGCTGCACGTGATGCTCCAATCGCTGCATTTAATTTATCTGCAATATCAGTTATTAATTTAAAATTTTCTCCATTTTGCATTCCTCTTCCACCAGAAACTACAACTCTAGCAGTTCCAAGCTCAGGTCTGTCTGACTTAACCTCTTCTCTTTTAATAAATTTTGATAATGTAAACTCTTCAGTAGCTTCAATCTTTTCTATTGGAGCAGACCCACCAGAAGTTTCACAAGGCTCAAAAGATGTTGGTCTAATTGTTATACATTTTTTTGTGTCTGTACTTTTTACTGTAGCGAATGCATTACCCGCATAAATAGGTCTTATGAATGTATCAGCTGATATCACTTTAGTAATATCACTTACTTGAGATATATCTAAATTTGCTGCTATTCTTGGCATTAAATTTTTACCAAATGTATTTGCGGAACTAACAATATGGGAATAATTTTCTGAAACTTTAACAACTAGGGGTGCAAAGTTTTCTGCTAAGTAGTTTTCATAGTGTGCAGCTTCAGCATGTAATACTTTTTTAACAGCTGGCATTTCAGATAATGATTTAGCAACATCTCCACAATTATTTCCAATTAATAAAACATGTACATCTCCATCCATTTGTGATGCTGCAGTAATTGCGTTTAATGTAAAAGGTCTTACTTCTTTATTATTATGCTCTGCTATTAATAAAACTGACATTATATTACCTTTGCCTCATTTTTAAGTTTGCTAACTAATTCAGCAACACTTGCAACTTTAATTCCTGCTTTTCTTTTAGGTGGTTCTTCTACTTTAATTTGTTGAACCCTAGGTGTTATATCAACCCCTAGGTCTGCAGCTATAAATACCTCTATGGGTTTTTTTTTAGCTTTCATAATATTTGGTAGTGAAGCATAACGTGGCTCATTTAATCTTAAATCACATGTCACAATAGCTGGTAGATTAACTTCAATTGTTTCTAATCCTTCATCAATTTCTCTTGTTACTTCCAAAGTTTTGTCTTTTATTTCAATTTTTGATGCAAATGTTGCTTGAGGCCAATTCAATAAAGCACTTAACATTTGACCTGTTTGATTACAGTCATCATCAATTGCTTGTTTACCCATAAAAACTAGGTCTGGTTTTTCTTTTTCAACAATTTTTTGTAGTGCTTTTGCTACGGCTAATGGCTCAACAATTCCTTCAGTTTTGATTAAAATTCCCCTATCAGCACCAACTGCCAAAGCTTTTCTAACAGTTTCTTGTGATTTTTCTTCACCGACTGTAATTGCAATAATTTCTGTCGCCTTACCTGCTTCTTTAATTTTTACAGCTTCCTCAATCGCATTATCATCGGGTGGATTACTCGACATTTTTACATTATCAGTAACAACACCAGTTCCATCCTCTTTAACTCTGACTTGAACGTTGTAATCAATTACTCTTTTAACCGCGACTAATATTTTCATTATGCTCTCAATAAATTATTTTCTGGATCGTAGGGACTCTCATCTAATATAGTAGCATCGTACATTTTTCCTAGAATATCAATTTTCAATTTTTGACCAGTTGTCGCAACATCAGGGTTTACCATTCCTAGCGCAATCGATTTACCTAGTCTAAATCCAAAATCTCCTCCTGTTGCACGTCCAACAACTTTGTTGTTTTCATAAATTGGATTATTTCCTAGAACATCCGCATCTTCAACATTGTGAATTTCCATAGTAACCAGTTTATTTTTAAAACCTTTTTCTCTCCACTTATTAAGTGCTTCTAAGCCAATAAAGTTTCCTTTATTAGGATGTATAAATCTATCTAGTCCAGATTCGTAGGGTGAATATTCAATTGATAATTCTGTCCCAACAAGTTTATAAGATTTTTCAAGTCTTAAACTATTCATTGCTCTAATTCCATAAGGCTTAAGACCTAAATCTTTTCCAGCTTCCATTAATTTATCAAATATATGGTTTTGGTATTCAATTGGATGATGAAGCTCCCAACCTAATTCACCAACAAAGTTTACTCTCATAGCATTCACTGGTGCATTTCCAACATTCACATTTTTTGCACTCAACCATTTGAAGTTTTCTTTTGAGAAATCATCACTAGAAACTCTTGTCATTAATTCTCTAGCCTTTGGACCAGATACAACTAGCACACCCATACTATTAGTTAGATTTTCAAATTGAACTGTCCCATCATTTGGCATCCATTTTTGAATCCAATCATGGTCTAATCTTTGGTTCGCTCCTGCAGAAACTAAATAGAAACTATCTGGAGCTTCTCTCATTATTGTAAATTCAGAATGCACTCCTCCTTTAGTATTAAGGGCATGACATAAACCAATTCTTCCTATTTTTTTTGGAAGTTTGTTTGCTACTAGATAATCTAAAAACTCTTCAGCCCCAGGACCTTTAATTCTGCATTTTGCAAATGCAGTCATATCTAAAAGACCCACATTTTCTTTTACATTTTTACATTCCTTTTTTATTGCCTCAAACCACTTGGATCTTCTAAAAGACCAATCATCTTTTTGCTCCATTCCATCTACTGCAAAGAAGTTTGGTCTCTCCCAACCAAATTTTTGCCCAAATACTGCGCCTAATGCTTTCATTCTATCATAACAAGGTGATGTTCTTAATTCTCTAGCGGCACCTCTTTCTTCATCTGGGTAATGAACTTTAAATACATGGTTATAAGCTTCTTCGTTTTTTTCTTTTAAATAAGATTTTGTTGCATAATCACCAAATCTTCTTGGGTCAACGCCAAGCATATCGACCGTTGGTTCTCCATCTACAATCCATTCTGCAAGTTGCCATCCAGCACCGCCTGCAGCAGTAATACCAAAACTATGTCCTTCATTAATCCAGAAATTTTTAAGTCCCCACGCCGGTCCTACAATTGGGTTTCCATCAGGTGTGTAACAAATTGCTCCATTATAAACTTTTTTTACACCAACTTCTCCAAAAGCTGGAACTCGATGAATTGCACCTTCTATGTGTGGAGCAAGTCTATCTAAATCTTCTTGAAATAATTCATACTCTGAATCTTTTGATGGGCCGTCTACATAACAGGCTGGAGCACCATCTTCATAGGGTCCTAAAATTAAACCACCTGCTTCTTCTCTCATGTACCATCTACTATCACTATCTCTTAAAACTCCCATCTCTGGTAAGCCTTCTTTTTTTCTTTTTAAAATATCTGGGTGTGCTTCCGTCACAATATATTGATGCTCAACAGGTATAGCAGGAATATCTAAACCAACCATTTTCCCTGTTTGTCTGGCAAAATTTCCTGAACAAGAAATTACATGTTCACATTCAATAGCTCCTTTGTCAGTTTCAACAGTCCACCCATCTTTAGTTTGTTTAATTCCAACTACAGCTGTATTTCTATAAATCTCTGCACCCATATTTCTTGCACCTGTAGCCATTGCTTGAGTTAAATCAGCAGGTTGAATATATCCATCTTCAGGGTGTTGTATTGCGCCAAGTAAATCATCCGTACGACATAAAGGCCAAATTTCTTTTACCTGATCTGGAGTTAAAAATTTTACATCAACACCTATAGTTTGTGCAACACCTGCATATTGGTGGTACTCATCCATTCTATCTTTAGTACTTGCTAAACGAATGTTTGAGACAACACTGAAGCCAACATTTTGTCCTGTCTCTTCTTCTAATTTTTTATAAAGATCAACTGCATACTTATGAAGCTGTCCAACTGAATAACTCATATTAAATAATGGAAGCAGACCTGCTGCGTGCCAAGTTGATCCTGAAGTTAATTCTTTTCTCTCGACAAGAACAACATCAGATAAACCTTTTTTTGCTAAGTGATAAAGTGCACTAACTCCTACTACACCACCACCAACTACAACAACTTTAGCTTTAGATTTCATTAGTCCGATTCCTACTATTTTTTTATTATTAACGAAACAAAAATCGTTTAGTTATTAGCTTAAACTGAAGATCCAAGAGGCATTGGTGCGGAGACCATTGTGGTCAGCCAACAGTCCTTAAGAGGACCCTCTTTTATATATTTTTCAACTGCCCACTTAAATTTATAGTAGACCTTATCTCTATCAAGAACTGTTACTTCAAAAAGAGCAGTTAAATCATCAGATTTTATCTCTACAACCTTATGGTCCAAGTGATTAAGAAGCATCACATAAGATTTTCCTTTTATCATCGTTTTAAATCGATCTAAAGGACCTGTATTTTTTTGATTATTTGGGTGTGCAAATTCCCAAGTCTGCTCAATTCCATTATCTTTTTTTGGATTATCATTCTGTTTTAAACTTCTTAATTGGATTTTGACAACTTGATAAGGTTCAATCCCATTATTAGGCTTAACTAATTCAGCAAATGATGGAGATGTTAAAAATAAAGTAATTAAAATTACTTTATATATTTTGTGCAGTTGTTCTGACGTCTTCCAAAAATTGTTCTCTTTTTTTATCACTAACAAACGGTACAGCAAAATATCTTCTGTAAACAATATTATAAATGCCACACATGTGAAATACCCCTCTTTTTAATCTTCTTATAGGCAGGTTTAAAAAGAAGGTTGTAATAGCGAGCCTTGGTGATCCATAAGTACAAAAAATTATAGCTTTTTTATCTTTTAAATTTCCCATTGGATAACCATAATTTCCAACTAATTTTTTAAATGTAAATGCCCATGGTGGTGACAAAACTTTATCTATCCATCCCTCCACAATTGCTGGCATTCTAAAGTTCCAAATAGGTGCAATTAGAACAATGGTATCACACTTCTCAATTCGTCTACGATGATCTAAAACATCTTCACCAGCTTGTTCACCTGCAAAAACAGGGTTAAATTTTTCCTTATATAGGTCTACACAATCAACTGAATGACCGTTTGCTTCAACCGTTTTTATAAATGTATCTCTAATAGCAGCGTTAAAAGATTTTTCGTTATAATGACCGTATAAAAGAAATATTTTTTTCATTTGTGTATTTTTAAACTAGTTCTATAAGAAAGCCATGAAAAATTTTTATGTAATTGAAGGTGAGCATACCAACCCTAATGAGTTTGAAACAATACTAAAGAATACTGAAAAAAAACATGGTCCTTTTGAAGAGCAAGAAGCTACCCAAATTGCCAAAGGGTTAATTCAAAAAAATATAGATGATTTTTATCATCGAGCGTGGGTAGTCGGTTCTGCCAATTTAGCTAAATAAAACCCGGCAAACATTGCAACTACAAAGACAGCTGAATTAATATTTAATAAAGCTAAAGATGCTATCGCAGGTCCAGGACATAAGCCTGCCAAACCCCATCCTGCTCCAAAAAGTGAAGAGCCAATAATTAACTTTTTATTTATTTCTTTATTGGTTGTGTAATTAAAGCTTTTAGCAAAAATAGGTTTTTTGTTATTTTTAAATAAGTGAAAAAATGGAGAAGATATAATTAAGGCTCCAATCATCACAAATACTAAAGATGGGTCCCAATCTCTAAAAATATTTAAGAAACCTAAAACTTTAGCAGGATCAATCATTTCTGAAACAGTAAGACCAATTCCAAATATTATCCCACAAACTAAAGATATAATTTTACTCATACTAAGTTTTTTACCAAAACAGTTAAAATTCCAACAATCATGAAGGTTATTGTTGCAATAATCGACCTTAAAGAAAATCTGCCCATTCCACTAATTCCATGACCACTAGTACACCCCCCACCAATTCTCGTGCCAACACCCACCAACAAACCTGCTACTGCTAATAAATAAAATGAGTTTGAAATTGAAATATTAATTTCTTGAGATGTAAAAATTTTATAAAGTATTGGGCTAATTATTAACCCCACTATAAATAAAAAATTATCTACTCTATTAATTTTTGAAGTTAAAAAATTACTAGCAATTCCACTTATCCCAATTAGTCGACCATTAAATACAAAGAAAATAACTACAGCTAAGCCAATTAAGGAGCCACCTAGAAATGCAGAGATTGGAGTAAAATTAACTATATTCATTTAATTTTGTAACACTGGAAAAGCTGGGTTTATATTTAAAAAAAGCTTTTGATATTCCATTTTCGTGCATCTATTTTCAATATATTCAATATTATTACTCTCTACTAATTCTTTAGCATCAATGCTTTTAATTCCAAGTTGTAACCAAAGAACTTTAGCTCCAATTTTAACACTCTCTTCTGCATACTTATTAGCCTCTGCTGATGGTCTAAACACATCCACGATATGAATGGGAATTTTAATATCTTCAAGTTTTTCAAAAACCTCTTCTCCTAAAATCTTTTGACCTTTTGCACTTGGATTAACTGGAATAACTTTAAAGCCGTACTTTTGCATGTACTTCATGACTATCGTTGATGGTTTTTTATCATCCTTACTAACACCCACCATCGCTATTGTTTTATACTTTGAAAGAATTTCTTTTATTTTATCGTTCACTACTTATGTTTCCACTTAGGTTTTCTTTTTTCTAAAAACGCAGAAATCCCCTCTTTAGCATCCATTGCCATCATATTTTTAGTCATCATTTTACTTGTATACGCGTAAGCTTTTCTTAGTGGCATTTCTAATTGATTATAAAAAGTTTGTTTACCGATTTTAATTGTAAAGCTTGATTTTGAAGCAATAGTTTTGGCAACTTTTAATACTTCATTGTTTAATTTTGATTTAGAAAAATGATTATTAATTAGTCCAATTTCTTTTGCATAATTTGCTTTAATGGGTTCACCAGTTAACAGCATTTGCATCATTCTTTTTCTATTAACTTTTCTGCTAACAGCTACCATTGGTGTACTACAAAATAAGCCTATATTTACTCCTGGTGTCGCAAATATTGCATCATTAGAACTGTAAGCTAGATCACAACTCGCAACTAATTGACATCCCGCAGCAAATGCTGCCCCATGAACTTTTGCTATAACTGGCTTTTTTCCTTCAACTATTTGAAGCATTAATTTTGAGCAAAGATTAAAAAGTTTTTGATATTTTTCTCTTTTCTTTAATCCACTTACTTCTTTTAAATTATGACCCGCACTAAAACCTTTTCCAGACCCTTCAATAATTATTACCTTAATATTTTTGTCTTCATCTAATTTTTTAAAGGCTTTAATTAAATCTTCTAAATTTTTAAATGAAAGTGCGTTATATGTTTTTGGCTCATTAATGATGATTGAAGCAATATCTTTATTTAAAAGTTTAACTTTAATATTACTTAAGTTTGCCATCTTCTCTCATTTTAGCTCTAATTTTTGTTGCAGAGATTTGTTGAATTTCCTCTGACAAAACAACTTCTTCTATTTTGTAACCAACCCCTCTTCCGTAACAAATATTAGTAATATTAGGAACCATCATTACTTTAAATCTACCTTCAAATTCTGGGTTTAATTTTTCTTCAATATTCTTTTTAACTGTATCAAAATCAAATGGATTATCGTCAACACCTTGAACATCTCTTATTTGAATACAAACTTGACCCGTTTTTTTAACAATTTCTTGAAATAAAGCATAGTGACCATCATGAAATGGTTGCCATCTGCCAAGCATTTGTGCTGTCGGTTTTTTATTATCCCATTCGTAAGTCATTATTTTATCTCCTTTACTATTATTGGTGCCCAATGTTTAGCATCTTGAGTTGTAACCTGACAGTCAAATTTTTCAGGTTTAACAAACATCTTGTTAGTATCATCAAAACGTCCCTCTTTTATTGTATTTACCCAAACTATATAATCTGCAGGAAATAAACTTCTTGCTTCAGGCGTTGGGCAAACAAAGTCTGCAATAACATAATTTCCATCATCTTTTAATTTTTTTGCAAAATCTGCCATTCTTTTGGCTTGTCTTATTCTACCTTCTTCTGAAAAATCCCAATCATTAGCTTCTTTTCTAACTTCATCAGCATTAAGTCTTTTAGCATTTAGTGATGGGGCAATTTCATTTGCTAAAGTTGTTTTGCCAGATCCTGGAAGACCCATAATTAATATTATTTTCATTTTAAATTAAGTTTGTTGCAATCCATTTATGAAATTCATGTGTAGGGTTATCCATTATTGGTGAAAAATTTCCACCATTATATGCTGGTGAATTTCTACCTTCCTGCATACCTTCTATGGCTTTTATATCTTCTGACATAACTTCTTTCCAAAATTCTGCATTTTTTTTTCTCATCTCAGCAAACTCAAATCCATTCGCACTATCATCACCTACATAATACATCATTAAATGTTCTTTAGTCTCACTAATAGACTTGGGTTCTAACCAAAAAACATAAAAGTGATCTATATGAAGACCAATCATTACGTTTGGAAATAAAGCAATATATTCAGCCTTTTTGGATAAGTCCTTAGGCCAATTTGGAAAATTATTGAAACTTTGATTTCCTTTAACGGGTTGGTCATATTTATTTGTACCTTGGCCAGCAAATCTATTTGGTAAACCTTGAATATGGTAATGGTCACTAATATTTGAAACTTTATTTAATTCAGGATGAATCCAAGGCAAATGATAACTTTCACAATAATTCTCTATTGCAAACTTCCAATTACATTTAACATCAAGACTGAAATACCCATGATCTTTTGAGTGCTTAAGTAATTTTTGATCTTTCTTAGATATGAATTTTGACCATCTTTCCTCAAGAGGCTTGATATACTCATCAAACTCTAATTCATTACCATTTATATTGATAAATATTATGTCCATCCAAACTTTGGTTCTAACTTCTTTTAAGTTACTTGATGATTTATCGAATTTTTCTGTCTCATGAATATTCAAGCCTCCAATATGAGGTGTCGCGACCAACTTTCCATCAAAATCGTAGGACCATGAATGATATGGACATCTTAAGACATTTTTCAAAGTACAAGGCTCATCTAAAAGCTTGAAGCCTCTATGGCTACAGACATTATGAAATACTCTTATTTTTTTCTCTTTGTCTCTTAGAGTGATAAGAGGGATACCAAGTAGATTATAAGGTTGAGCATCTCCTATATTTGGCACAGAACTTCCAACGCCAATTACTGTCCATTTATCCTTGAAAATCCTCTCTCTTTCGATCGTTAGATAGTCAGAGCTGGTATAGCACTCGTTTGGTAAGCCATGGGCTTTCTCGATAGGGTTCCCAACCACTCTAATCTTCTCCAAATCCAAGATCTTTGAAAGTTCAAGATTTTTAGGATCTTTAGACATTAAAAAAAAATATCACCAGCAAAATTTTTGGCAACAATTATTTTTGTCCACAAGATGAATTTCTTTGACAGCATTTACAAAAAAGATAATCATCGGGAAAAATGAATTTTTCACTTGAGGTTGGACCTCAAACAGATCTTGATACATTGCCTCCAGTTAAGGATGTTTATGTAACCATGCTTCCAGGAGGAGATTATAAAGAGACAGCTGACCAGTCAGCTGAATTAGTTAAAAAAGGATTTAATCCAGTTCCGCATTTTCCAGCAAGATCAATCACTGATGATGCTCAACTTAAAGATTACATTGTAAGATGTAAAGATGTGGGTGCTAAACAAGCATTAGTTATTGGAGGAAGTAGAGAGCCAGTTGGAAAATTTGATAGTTCAATTCAAATTTTAGAAACAGGATTTTTTGATGGAATTAAAATAGGAATAGCAGGACATCCAGAAGGAAGTCAGGATATTTCTGATAAAGAATTAGAAAAGGCTATGATAGATAAAAAACCTTACGCCGACTATATAGTGACCCAGTGGTTATTAGAGAGTCAACCTATCGTAGATTTCATTTCTAAGCAGTCAGTACCAGTGCATGTAGGAATTACTGGGCCAATGAAAATAACTAGCTTGATTAAATTTGCTAATATTGTCGGGGCGAAAAATTCTATAAATTTTCTTAAGTCTAATTTTAGTAAGGCATTAGATTTATTGAAACCTAAAGACCCTAATGAATTAATTGGGAAAGTGAAAGAGTTTACTGGCAACTTCCACATTTATACATTCGGCGGCTTGAAGGAAACTAACAAGTGGTTGAAGGAGAACGGTTATGTCTAATGAATTTGACTATACTAAACTAAATCATGTGACTTCAGTTGATCAATCAGATCGTGAAGTACCATACAACTTAAGACAAAGTGGGCCTACAAAAGTTGAAATGTTAATTTCAACAAGAGTAAGAAAATCTCCATACTGGCATCTATCAATGGAAGCTG
>Ga0307986_10001884_pt1 | contig 15141 bp, 19 predicted proteins | sample EllFjometageno82_FD_203170 | JGI IMG/M metagenome (GOLD analysis project Ga0307986, IMG submission 203170) | Marine microbial communities from Ellis Fjord, Antarctic Ocean - #82 | ecosystem: Environmental > Aquatic > Marine > Unclassified | place: Southern Ocean | collected 2014-10-09
TTTGCTAATTTTTTTTCTGCAATAGAAAGCATATAATCAGCTCTTTCTTTAAAACCCTTTAATTCAGCATCAGTTTGAGAAATTGGTCTACCAATTTGTCTACTTAATTCTTCACCAATAATGCCTCTTCTAGACAAAAAATCTTCTACAAAATTTGATAAAAGTTTTACCCTCTCTGTAATATCTAGATTAGCCCATTCTTTTTGAGCTCTGATTGAGTTGTTTATAGTTTCTTCAATTTTATCTGCATTATAATTTCTTTCAACATAAAGAGTATTATCAATAGGTGTAATTGTTTTTTGCATAAATATTTTTGTTAAAATAGTTTTAGAAAGTGCTATACATCATTTAATTTTACATAAGACTAAACAAAAAAATGCAAAAATACAACTGGAATTATCCTACAACAATGTGGGTAGGAGAAAATAGAATTAATGATATCGCTTTAGCATGTAAAAATTTTAATATTAATAAACCATTACTTGTTACTGATAAGGGTTTAGCCCAATCAGATATTGTTAAAAAGACTTTATCAATTTTAAAGGTTAAAGGTATTTCTGCTGAACTATACTCAAATGTAATTGGTAACCCGACTGGCACAAATGTTAATGAAGGTGTTGATAGTTATAAAAAAAATAATTGTGATGGTGTAATAGCATTTGGTGGTGGCAGCGGTTTGGATGTTGGTAAAGCAGTTGCCTTTATGTCAGCGCAAAATCTACCTATTTGGGATTTTGAAGATGTTGGAGATAATTGGACTAAAGCAAATTCTGATAAAATTGCACCAATTATTGCTGTGCCAACAACTGCAGGCACTGGCTCTGAAACAGGGAGAGCCTCAGTAATATTAAATGAAGAAACAGGTGTAAAAAATATTATCTTTCATCCAAAATTTTTACCTTCAATAGTTATTTTAGATCCAGTTTTAACAGTTGGCCTGCCATCAAAAATGACAGCTGCAACAGGTATGGATGCATTAGCTCATAATTTAGAGGCTTATTGTGCGCTAGGTTATCACCCAATGGCAGACGGAATTGCATTAGAAGGGATGAGGTTAATAAATAAATGGTTGTTTGAGGCTGTTAAAAATGGATCTAATCTTGAAGCTAGAATGAATATGTTAACTGCTGCTAGCATGGGTTCTACGGCCTTTCAAAAGGGGTTAGGAGCCATTCACTCATTAAGTCATCCAGTAAATGCATTAAATAATATTCATCACGGTTTATCCAACGCAATATTCATGCCTTACGTATTAACTTTCAATAAAGATGTGATTGAAGAAAAAATTATAGAAATATCTAAGTATTTATCTTTAAAAGATATATCATTTAATGGGTTTATTGATTGGGTTTTAAAATTTAGAGTAGATTTAAACATACCTCATAAATTATCAGAGGTAATCAAAGAAGAAGACCTTGATTTAGAGAGACTTTCAAAAATGGCTATGGAGGATCCCTCTACAGGAGGTAACCCAAAAGTATTGTCAATCGATGATATGAGGATAATGTATCAACATAGCATGAGTGGTGAATTATTTTAATTTTTTAATAAATGAATAATCTTAATTTATTAATAGTTGAGGGAAATACCAAAGAAGACACGGAAATTTTTATTAAAGCTGCCGGTTCATCAGCTTCTGAAAATTTAAAAAAACTTTTATTAAAATTAGAACCGTCTGCAGTAATTGAAATAGTTCATCCTGGAAATGAAACAGAAGTAAAATCAACATTAGATAAAATTAATAATTATAATGGGATTATTTTTACAGGAGGAGCAATGAGAATTACCGATCAAACAAAAGAAATTAAAAAACATATCAACTTTGCAAATGAATGTTTTAACCACAGTAAGAAAATTTTAGCAATTTGCTGGGGACTCCAAGTTTGTGTAACTGCTGCAGGAGGAGCTGTTTATCTGGGTAAAAAAGGTGCTCATCTTGGTATAGCCTCAAATGTTGAAATTAATGCGACTGGAAAAGAACACCCTATATATAAAGATAAAAAAAATTCTTTTAATACACCTGCTTTTAATTTTGATGAAGTTACCAAAATTCCTTTCAATGCCAAGATACTAGCAAGTGATGAAATTAACAATGTTATGGGGCTACATTTTCATGTTAAATCTTCAGAAGTTTGGGGACTTCAATATCACCCAGATTACTATTACGATCAAACAGTTAATCTCACTAACTTGAGAAAACAAAAACTCCTAAATAGTAATTATTTTAATACTGAAGGTGATTTTGATGATCATATTCTTTATATAAAAAAAGAAGAAAAAAAATTAAAATTTGAAGATAGATCTCGAGAAATTAATAACTGGTTAAATTTTATTAGACCTTAAAATAAGAGTAACTATAATTGAGAGAGAAAGAAGCTCGAGAGTTGAAACGATATGTAATTCAATAGCTTAAATTAAGATTATTTAACAAAATCCAAATAAATTAACATAATTGTACTATAATTTTTAACGTAAAAATTAATTGCAATTTTAATTAAATATATTATTAGTTGATTGTGAATAAATTTATAATAATTACTTTATGCCTAATACACATCACATCATCTAATGCTGATGTTAAAGATAAAGCTTTAAGTAAGACTTCAGAAAAATTTTCTAATTTTGTTTCTAATATAATTCCAGGAAATGGAATTACAGAGGTTTCTATTGATTTTAAGGATGAAGCTGGATCTAGCCCCAATAATTTATTAATTGATTTAGAAATTTTAGGGGTAAGAGATATTTTGCCCAAAGAAAATTCAAATTTATTTACGCAGTTTAGTTTACGTGCAGATGAGAACCCAGATTCAAACACAATGATTGGAAATTTAGGTCTGGGATATAGATTTTTAAATTCTGATAAATCTATGATGTTTGGTGTCAATTCATTTTATGATCAAGATTTTCATGACGATCACCGAAGAGCCAGCTTAGGCCTTGAAGCTAAAGCTTCAATTTTAGATTTTACATTTAACCAGTATCAAAAATTAACGAACCAGAAGATTATTGATGGAGTTAAAAAACAAGTTTTGAGTGGTACAGAGTATAATATAGCCTCTTAAGTACCCTATATGCCATGGACTACTTTTAATTTTCAAGGGTATAAATGGGAAAATGAAAAAGCAACACAAGATTCTAAAGGTAATATTTATTCTATAGAAATGGCTTTAGCACCCTCATTGCAGCTTGATTTATCAAGAGATAGATCAAGTGTTAATGGTACTGATGATGAAGATAGTGCGAAGATTACTTTTATTTACCCACCAAGAGAAAACAAACCTAGTTTGTCAGATGGTTTTATTTCAGAACAAGCTTTTGTGAAAGTAAATGTAGAGGATAAATTAAGAGATAAAGTAAGAAGAAACAATAACTTAACAGTTGAAATTCAAGGAGCTGTAATAATTACACGAAAATAAATATGATTAATAAAAATTTTATACTTTCATTAACTATAATTTTTTCAATTTTAGTTTCATCAAATGTATTTGCAGCTAAAGGGCCTGCAACAAAATATGAAATAACTATGACTAAAGTTGAGTTGTGTGAAAATGGAAGTACCGACTCTAGCTGCCTAACCCCAGTCACAGTTTCTCCTACTGGTACAAAAGTATCAGATATAGCATCTGTAGATGCTGGTGCATCAGCTGGATCTTTTGGAAGTTTATCTACACTAACAGCGGGAAAATCATATTCATATATTCAAGTAACTATGAATAGACTATTCACAGTAGCTGGCACAACATCAGCAGGATGTGCAACAAATTCAGGTGCAACGGCAGGTGGTCTAAATGCTTATGGTGTAGGACAAACCGCTATAACAGGAACCTCTCAAGTACTTTCAGTTCCAAACTCTATAGCAGCAGGTGGTATGGGAGCAACTCTACCAAATACAATAAATGGTGCAGCAGATGCGAATGGAGACACTGTTTCTGCCGCTAGTGTAATAACTAAAACAGATTCTCATATGCAATTTAGAATAAAACTTACAGAACTTTTCATAATGAAACCAGGAAATATTCCATCTCTAACTATAGCGTTTGGAACAGAACAAGCAGTTGAAAGTCAGGGAACTTGCACAAATGCTGTAATGAATGCTGCAGAACCTAGTGTATCAGTAACAATTAATTAATTATTTTGATATTTCTAGAAATTTAACTTTTTAAGATTAATATTTTTATCATAACTCACAACAAGTCAGTCAATCATTAAAATTAATTTACCAAAAGACTAAGAGAGGTGAAGGTAGTTTTTAGTGGATCTCCTTGAAAAGATCTTAATAGAAGTATGCATTTTATTACGAATCTTAGTGTAATAAATAAAGGTAAAATTAGCTCTTCAAAGATATTTTTAAGAGCATAAAATTGAAGATGCATTATTAATCTACTATTGAGTATGAGTTTAAATTCAGTTAAAAGAAACTATTATGCTGAGTTATATACTTCCTTTTTTTGTTTTAATTCTAGTAGTGGTATTTATTCATGAATATGGCCATTATTATTTTGCTAAACGTTTTGGTGTAGGTGTAACTGATTTTTCTATAGGTTTTGGTAAAGAATTATTTGGTTGGAATGATAAATCAGGCACCAGGTGGAAGTTTTGTGTGATACCTCTTGGGGGTTATGTTAAATTTTTTGGTGATAGAAATGTTTATAGTCAAGCAGACCAAGAAAAAATTTTAAAACAATACAATAAAGAAGATCAAGATAAATTGTTTGTATTAAAGCCATTATACCAAAGAGCTTTAATTGTTTTTGGTGGGCCTTTAGCAAATTTTGTACTAGCTATTTTTATATTTTTTTCAATTTACACATTTGCTGGTAAAGACTTTACTCCAGCTGTTATTAATGAAGTTTTAAAAGATAGTCCCGCAATGATTGCTGGCTTAAAAGATAACGATATTGTGGTCTCAATCGATGGTAATCAAGTCAAGAGCATAATGGATGTATCAAAATACATTACAATGTCCACAGATGAGGTTATTAATTTTACAGTAAACAGATTTGATGAAGATTTAACCTTTAGAGTGAAGCCAAACATGGTTGAAAGTGAAGATAGTCTTGGCAACAAACTTACTAAACGAATGGTTGGAATTAAATTAGGCGCTTATAATAACGAGGTAAATCATGTTAAATTAGGTCCTATAAAAGCATTATTTTACGCTGTTAATGAAGTTTATTATGTAAGTGTTTCTTCCCTAAAATACATAGGAAGCATGATGAGAGGATCTGGTGATAGCTCTCAATTAGGAGGGCCCATTAGAATAGCAAAAATTAGTGGTCAAGTAGCTGAATTTGGTATTTTGCCCTTTATTAGTATGATGGCTTATATTTCAATAAGTTTAGGACTAATAAATTTATTTCCAATACCAATGTTAGATGGAGGTCATTTAATGTTTTATGGTATTGAAAAAGTGTTAGGTCGCCCTTTGAGTCAAAAAGTTCAAGAAGGTTTTTTTCGAATCGGCATGTTTTTACTGTTATCATTGATGTTTTTTACAACGTTTAATGACCTTAAGGACCTAGGTTTATTCTAGTTGTTTGATTTATTTAAATGTTAAATAAACCTTTAAATTCAACACTTTTTTTCAAAATTACAGTATATTGTGGCATATAATTTTGTTTAAACTAATAAAAAGCTTGATTTATGGGCTTTTATGTAAAATAAAGTAAAAAAACCAATAAAATCGGAGCTAAAAAATGAACAAAAAACAATTAATAGCACAACTTTCAGGTTCTTTAAACCTAAGTAAAGCTGATGCAGAACGTACTTTTGATACAATTACAAACACTATTTTGGACGCTTTAAAAGGTGACGATACAGTGAAAATCGCTGGATTTGGTACTTATAAAGTAGCAAAAAGAAAAGCTAGAGTTGGAAGAAATCCAAGAACTGGAGAGCAAATTCAAATTGGTGCTTCTCAAAAAGTTAAGTTCTTGCCAGCTAAATCGTTAAAAGAAATGTTTAACAAATAATTAAGTTTCGAATTAAATAACAGCCTTTTGCAGAAATGTAACAAGGCTGTTAGTATATGCAAATATAGCATATCTAAATTTCCCAATCAGCAATAGCTTTTAAAGTCTCTCCAAATATAAGTAAGGATCTACAAAAGATTTTATGACTAAACTAATAAAAATAATATCAATGTTTTCGTTAAGTTCAATTTTTTTTTTGGGTTTGATAAACATATGTAGTGCAGAGACAACAGTTTCTGCTGAAGTTCAATATATATTCAATACATTTTCATTTCTAGTGTGTGGTTTTCTTGTCATGTGGATGGCAGCAGGTTTTTGTATGTTAGAATCAGGATTGGTAACTACCAAAAGTGTTTCAACAATTGTAGCAAAGAATATTGGTAAGTTTTCGATAGTTGCAATAGTTTTTTATTTAGGTGGTTACAATTTAGCTTATGGAATACCGGAAGGTGGTTTTATAGGTTCGTTTACACCTTGGACATTAACCAATTCAATAGAGCAAGGTTATTCAGGAAGTGCAGATTGGTATTTTCAAATGTTATTTGTTGCAGCAACTTGTTCAATTGTTTCTGGTGCTGTAGCTGAGAGAATTAAAATATGGCCATTTTTTATATTCTCAGTAATTTTAGGTGGTTTTATTTATCCAATCTCAATGGGTTGGCAGTGGGGTGGTGGATGGTTAGCAACAGCTGGCTTTTCTGACTTTGCTGGATCTACTTTAGTCCATGCCTGTGGTGGTGCTGCAGCGTTAGCAGGAGTAATTCTAGTTGGATCTCGTAAAGGAAGATTTAGTCCAAAAGGTACGGTTAAAACAATGGAACCTTTTGCAGCTTCTTCAATTCCTTTAACTGCACTTGGCACATTTATATTATGGATGGGATGGTACGGATTTAATGGTGGTTCACAATTAGCCTTAGGTACATTTGAAGATGCAAATGCAATGTCAAAAATATTTATGAATACACATTTAGCAGGAGCTGCTGGTTGTGTTACAGCTGCGTTAGTTACAAGATTAATTGGTGGAAAAACAGATGTTGTGATGATGTTGAATGGAGCACTCGCTGGTTTAGTATCAATTACAGCTGAACCTTTAGCACCTAGCCCCATGCTTGCAATAGGTATTGGATCAGTTGGATCTATAATAATGTATTTTGGAACACAATGGTTAAATAAATTAAGACTTGATGATGTAGTTGGTGCCATTCCAGTTCATATGTTTGCTGGTATCTGGGGAACACTTGTTGTGCCACTAAGTAATACCGACACAAATTTTTCAACTCAACTTATTGGAGTCGTGTCAGTTATAACATTTGCATTTGTACTTTCTTACATAGCCTTCTATGCTTTAAGACAATTTATTGGTCTAAGAATCTCAGATGAAGCTGAAAGACTAGGAACAGATGTTGCTGAAATAGGTGTAAGAGCTTACGCAATTAGAGACTAAAAAAGCAATATAAGATTTTTATTAGTTAATTCAGCCCTTTAATTGGTGTCTTTTGATTTATTACATTTACCGATAGATCCTAGAGAACATTTTTTGCCATCCACCCAAGTAACATTATTTAGATTTGCCCCTTCAAAATTTGCATTAGCAATATTAGACCCAGTAAAATCTGCTTCAAAGAGATTACTATCTTTAAAATTTGCTTCTATTAAAGAGCTAGCTTTAAAATTAACACGCGTTAAATTTGCACTAGTAAAGTTTGTTTTTTCAAAATTACCACCTTCTAAATTTGCCTCATATAAATTGGTTCTATAAAAAGAAGATTCTGCAAAATTACCGTTACTTAAATTGGAATTCATCATTATGCTTTTGTCAAAGTTCACTTTTATAAAACTAATAAATGATAAATTTGAATTGGGAATATAAGAACGGCTTAAGTCTTGTTCTTCTGAAAATTGACAGTTTGAATAATCTACTCCATCTACTGGAGCATCATCACAGCCTGCATTAACATTAGTAATTAATAAAAAACTAAGAATTAATAAACTTAGAATTTTTTTCATATCATTTAATTTTCATCCCATAACTTTTTGTAATTAATAAATGGTGATAGACCATAACTAGAATTTACATTGGTTATATGCAAAGAAAGACTCTTTAAAGGTGAAATACAAAATTCATTTGTATAAATTTCATTAATGTGTTTTTCAAAAGGATCATTTCTATCTAAACAAGTATTATAAAAATTATCCCAATACTTATCTAATAAATTTTTTGTGGTCATGAATGTACATAAAGTTTGATTGATTGTTCTCCAATGTCTTTTATTTCCAATTAAAATATTTGTTTTTTCACCACTCATGTATAAATAAGGGTAATCAGCAGGACACATAAAGATATCCCTATTAACCTGTGAAGCTATTCTCTCATACGATGCAATCATTTCTTCCATCATAGCTTCAAAATGTAAGTAGTCATCCTCAACAAAGAGAATTAAATCTTCACCATATTCTTTTCCTAATTCAAAAGATTGAAGAAGACTTGATAAATTTGAAAAAGTTTGATTACTTTTTTGTTGCTTGATTATATTTATATATTTTTCATGATCTAACGGGGTGATAGTTATATCTAAGTTGCTACCATCTATTAGCTTTTTGATCTTATTTAGGTTTTCTTCTTTAGATTTGTCATCAACAATTATTGTTTTAAATTTAATATTAGGGTATTTGGTTTTAGAAAAATTAATTGATTTAATAAGTGAGTTTAAAGATCGTAAAGAGTATTCAATTTTTGGTTGCTCAAATAACCTTTTTTTATTTTGATCCCATATCTCAACATCAGTATTGGTCCTAAAGATAATTAGAATAGAGTTTACTTTCTTTGTAACTTTTACCTCGCCTAAGGGTAACACAATTGACTTTTCATTTATGACTGAAAGATCTTCATTTAATTCCCTTTGAAGAGTAGGTGAAATGAAGTCATTTTGATCAATTATTTCATATCCAAGAACTCTTGAAAGTTTGATAAATAATTTTTTTATGATGTTTTTTTTCATATAATTGTTTATGATTTATTTTTACAATATTATGTCTATTAAATCATCACAAACTCTAGTCTCTGAAGCGCTAAAAGAAGTTAAAACTATCACTGCAGATGAAGCATTAAAGCTACTTAATGAGGGTACATGCACCCTAATTGATATTAGAGAAAAAGGCGAACTAGATAAAACTGGAAGAGTTGATAGCTCAAACCATATACCAAGAGGCATGTTGGAATTCTGGTTAGACCCTGAAGGACCTTATTTTAAAAGTGGTAAGTTTGACATGAATAAAGAAATAATTTTATTTTGTGCTGGTGGATTAAGATCAGCTCTTGCAGCAAAATCTTTAAAAGAAATGGGTTTTGAAAAAGTTTCGCATATTGATGGTGGTTTTTCAGCAATAAACCAAAGTGATTTTAAAATAACTTAACTATTTCTGTATTCGTCTAGAGCAAATTCTAGCCTATCCTGTCCCCAAAATATTTTATTATTAACAACAAATGTGGGTGTACCAAAAATTTCTCTATTATAAGCTTTTTGAGTAGCATTTTTTAATTTGTCTTTTATTTTTATATTTTTAATACCTTCTAGAAAGCTATCTAAATTAATTTTACATTTTTTTAGAAGAGTTACTAAAATTTCTTCATTAACAATATCTAGATTGTCTTTCCAGTAAGCATCAAACATTAAATTTAAATATAAATCTTTAATATCCTTGTTAACAAAAAAATAACCACGCATGATGCTTAAAGAATTAATGGGGAATTTAGAATTCCATATAAAAGCAAAATTATATTTTTTAGCAATTAAATTACAATCTCTTATCATGTGCTTTAGTTTAGGTTTGATAAAAGCTGGTGCAGTTATACCTTGTAAATTATGAAGACCACCTACTAAAATTGGTTTATAATTAAAATTAATATTTTTTTCTTTTTTTATTATATTTATTTTTTTATGGGCAAGGTAAGAGTAGGGGCTAATAAAATCAAAATAAAAATCTATTGACTTAATCATAAAGTCTTATTCTTTTTGCATAAAATATTCTAATTATCCAGTATATAACTATTCCAATCGGACCAATTAAATAAGTAATTATAAGTGGAATTGATACAAGAAATTTATTCATACCAAACATTTGAGAATCATTAACAATCCAGCCACCACAAAATAGATTCATTGCCAAAAAGTGTATCCAAAATAAAATTAAAAAGGATTGATTTTTAAATAAATCGGAAATTTTACCCAATCCTAAATAAAGCTTAAAATTTTGTGAAAAATCATAGCCATCTATGTTCGCAATGTAGAGTAAATAAGTATAAATTAAGCTTAAAATAAAAATTGGGAAAATTGATGTGATAAATACTTTGCATATCTGCGACTTTGGAAAAACTACTAATACAAACCAAAAAGGTAAAACACCAAGGTTTAGCCATAGGTAAACGATTTCCAAAGTAAAGAATGTATAAATTTGATCGATCATTTAATAGTGTATTATATTAGAAGATAACATGATTCCATTGAGAAATAAAAAAAAAACACTAGAAGTCACAATGGAAGAAATGCGTAATTTTTCTTTTGCATATATTGAAAAATATGCTCCATCAAAGCAACAGCTAAGAACTTATTTATTAAAAAAATACCTTAAAGCAAATATACCCAACGTAAAAAAACAAGATATTACTGATCTTATTGATATTGTATTACCAGATCTTGAAAAAAGTAAATTTATTAGTGATAAATTTTATTCGGAGAGTAAGACGCGTAGTTTAATTCAAAAAGGCAGCTCCATAAATAAGATTAGATACTATCTAATGGGTAAGGGTATAGACGAAACTTACATTAAAGAGTCGATTGAAAAAATTAAAGTAGATAACTCTGATCAAGATTTTTTTTCAGGTATAAAAATTTGTAAGAAAAAAAGAATAGGACCTGCGAGAGCAGAAGACAACAGACCTTTATTTTATAAAAAAGACATCTCTCTTCTTGCAAGAAATGGTTTTGATTTTGGAACTTCAAAAAGAATAATGGATATTGATCAATCAGAGTATTTAAAGATTATTAAATTACTTTAATTTTTTTTTTTGTTCTTTTACTAACTGATTAACAATATTTTTAATATAGTTTTTAACGAAAACAAAAATTAAAAGACCAAATATTGATACAGAGACAATTATTATTAAAATTATTCTTAACTGTTCATCCATTAGAGTATATTCTTACTTTTTATAACTAAACTTGGATTTTTAAATTCATGTTTACCATATAAAATTTCATCACCATTAAAATCAGTTATTTCCCCACCTGCATGCTCAAGTATTGCATGACCAGCCGCTATATCCCACTCACAAGCTCTTGGTTCTGCTGCATATAAGTCAAATTCTCCTGCTGCAATAACACAAAACTTTAACGAACTTTTCATTTTTTGATGAGATGTAATGTTATTTTTTTTGTGTATTTTTGCAATTTCTGTTTTTAATTCATTAGAGTAACTAACGGCCTTAAAATTTTTGTAATCTTTTTTTTTATCTATTAGACTAATTTTTTGATCGTTAATTAATTCGTAACTATTTGACATTCCATATGAATAGAAAATTCTTTTTTTAGCAGGCACCGTAATAATACCTATAGCTGGTTTTTTATTTATTATTAAAGCTGCATTTAAAGTAAATTCATCTCTATTATTTATATAGTCCCTTGTTCCATCGATTGGATCAACTAACCAAAAATCTTTTAAATTTTTATCATTTTTATGGGCAGCATTTTCTTCTGAGACAATCACAATATTTGGCGTTATTTCAGATATCTTTTTTATTAAGATTTTATTAACTTCAATATCGCCATTAGTCACTGGAGTGTTGTCAGATTTAATTTCTTTTTTTAAACCAGCCTTTCGAAGGTCTAGTGCAACTTGACTTGCTTTATTGAACGTATCTAATAATGATAGGGTTATTTTTTTAGTCTCTTGAATATTCATTTAATAATTCTTTCTAATTCTATTATTTTTGTGTTAATCACTTTCTTTCCCACATTTTCAAAATTTACTGTAGCTTTTCCATTAATTATTGATTGAACCTGTCCTATACCCCAATCTTTATTAGCAGGATTAGTGACTTTGTCACCGGGTTCGTAGTCTAAAATCATTTAATTTGCTTATACAAAATATATGCATAAATATCATTAAATATGAATAAATTAAATTCTATTGGCATCGCAAAAGAACCTAAAGACACCTTAGTGGTAGTTGCTATGTCTGGTGGAGTAGATTCTTCAACAGTTGCAGCGATGATGAAAAATGAAGGCTATAAAGTCATAGGAGTTACTTTAAAGCTTTATAACGATACTAAAGAGACCTCCAAATCTAAACAATGTTGTGCTGGTCAAGACATTATGGACGCTAAGCGCGTTGCAGATAAGTTAAAGATAGAACATAAAATTCTTTATTATCAAAATAAATTTAAAGAAGGGGTGATTGATAATTTTATAGACAGTTATTTAAGTGGAGAGACCCCAATACCATGTGTTCAGTGTAATCAAACAGTTAAATTTACAGATTTATTTGAAGAAGCTAAAAAATTAAAAGCAGATGCTTTAGTTACCGGTCATTATGTAAAAAGTATTACAGAGGAAAATAAAACTGAAATGTATAGAGGGATAGACTCAAATAGAGATCAAAGTTACTTCTTATTTAATACTACAAAAGATCAGCTTAATTTTTTAAGATTTCCTCTTGGTAATTTACTCAAAGATGAGACACGTGAGATTGCTAGAAAATTAGATCTTAATGTTGCAGATAAACCTGACAGTCAAGATATTTGTTTTGTCCCAAATGGTGATTATGCATCTGTAATAGAGAAGTTTAGACCCAACTCCTTTAGCAAAGGAAATATAAAGAACATGAAAGGTAAAGTTATAGGTGTGCATGAAGGAATTATTAATTATACAATAGGCCAAAGAAAAGGAATTGGTATTTCAGATGAGAAACCATTGTATGTAGTAAAAATTATTGCGGATAAAAATGAAATTGTAGTTGGAGCCAAAGAGTATTTAGCAAGAACTCAAATTAATTTAAAAGATTTAAACATTATAACTAATGATAAGAATGATTTTAAAAAAGAGTTATTTGTGAAAGTAAGATCAACAGGAAAACTTATAAAAGCTAAAATTGATATAAACGAAACTTCAGCAAGTGTTAATTTACTAGAAGAAGAGTATGGTATAGCACCAGGACAAGCATGTGTTTTTTATTCAAAAAATAATTTGGGATACAAGATTTTAGGTGGAGGGTGGATTACAAGTTAGTTTTTGTTTCTCCACATAAGAAAAGTTAATAGGTAAAAAGTGATAACACCTAAAAAATAATCCCACTCCAAGGCATGTTTCAAAACCTTGTTTCCCGGTAATGAGATTAAGGGAATACTAATAATTGCAACCACTATTAAAAAAGAAACCAAGAATAATTTCATTTTTAAATATTTTTTATCTATAAATTTATCCAATTTTTTTTTTAAAGAATAAAATGTTAAAACTAAATAAGCTTGAGCAACAATTTCAAAAATAATAAATGATAACATTATTACTCTTCTAAATAACTTGTATAAATCATTATCAAATTTGATACCTAAAAAAATAGAATGTATTGTTAAGGCTATTGCAGAAGCAATTCCAAAAAATAATATCTTTTTTTTATACTTATGATCTTTTTCTAAATACTGAACCACCTCTGCATTATGAAGCCAATATTTAATTAATAGAAATGATGTCAAAAACATCGCAGGTTTAAAAATTAAATATGTTGGGTAATATCTAGCGGTTCTGCTTATGGATGCACCACCATCAATATAGGGAAAAATTTTAGCATAAACAGCCTGACCATCGGCGAATAGCTCAGTAAAATGTGTGGAAACAATTAGACAAGCATTAATAGCTACAAAAGGTACTATGAATATCCAGATACTAATGGATTTAATATTCTTAACTTTATCCATGAAAAGAACTATTTTTTCTTATTTTTTCTTTTAGCTCTTCTTTTTTTAGAGCCCTGTTTTCTTCGACCTCTATGTTTTTTTGGGTAACCCATATTTTCCTATTTATAATTTTATTGACGTTGTTGCAGGGATATAGCATTCTCAAAAGAACATATCAAATTTTTTATGGCTAAATCCTTCAAGACTTTTCTTAAACATACAGCAAAAGATTACCATAATCAGTCTGTAAACCCGCCTGTAGTGAGGGCATCGACTATTATCTTCAAATCCATGCAAGATATTAGGAAAATGCAGGATAAAGCCAAAAAAGATCCTACAGGTGGTCATTTTGATTATGGAAGACAAGGTACATCAACAACCCACATCCTCTCACAAATATTGAAAGAAATGGAAGAATGCTATCATGTATTTCTAACTCCAACTGGTTTTGGTTCAGTTTTTTTAGCTATCTTTAGTATAGTTAGACCAGGAGATGAAATCATTGTTGCAGACCCAACATATTCACCAACAAGACTATTAACACAAGATTTTTTAAAAGAATTTAATATTAAAACAACTTTTTATAATCCACATGATTTAAAAACCTTAGAAAAAAATATCACAAAAAAAACAAAATTAATATTTGTTGAAAATCCTGGTAGTAATTCCTTTGATTTTCAAGATTTAGGTAAAATAGTATTGATAGCAAAAAAAAATAAAATTTTAACAGCCATAGATAATACTTGGGGTACTCCATATTTTCTTAAACCTATTCCAATGGGTTTTGATATGTCAATTGTTTCAGCTACCAAATATTATTCTGGTCACTCTGATGTGATGGGAGGAAGTTTAGCTGTAAATAAAAAAGTTTTTAAAGAAGTTGATAAAGCAAATAAAATTACCGGACTAAGGCTAGGGCCTGATGATGCTTATTTAATTACACGTGGTTTAAGAACTCTTGATGTTCGTTTAGACAAACATGAGAAGAGCTCAAAAGAAGTAGCAAATTTTTTATCCAAATATAATAATATAAAAATTCTATATCCCCACAAGAAAGATTCACTTAACTTTAAAATGTGGAAAAAATATTATTCTGGAGCTTCAGGATTAATGGGTCTTAAAATTAAATCAAAAAATAAAAGTTCAGTAATTAAATTTGTTAATTCATTAAAATTGTTTGGTTATGGTTACAGTTGGGGAGGATTTGAAAGTCTTGCTTTA
>Ga0307986_10001885_pt1 | contig 15139 bp, 17 predicted proteins | sample EllFjometageno82_FD_203170 | JGI IMG/M metagenome (GOLD analysis project Ga0307986, IMG submission 203170) | Marine microbial communities from Ellis Fjord, Antarctic Ocean - #82 | ecosystem: Environmental > Aquatic > Marine > Unclassified | place: Southern Ocean | collected 2014-10-09
TCCTGTGGTATCACATTCTTGAAAAGCATCTGTTCCTATTAAATGGGTAGGCACTTGTCCTGAAATACAAACTAGAGGAACTGAGTCCATATAGGCATCAGTTAATGCAGTCACAACATTAGTAGCACCTGGTCCAGATGTAACCAGTATAACACCTGGCTTCCCTGTTGATCTTGCATAACCTTCTGCAGCGTGACCAGCACCTTGTTCGTGTCTAACTAAAATATGTTTTATTGATGGATGGTTTTTTAATTCATCATATAGGGGGAGAACTGCTCCACCTGGATAACCAAAAATATGTTCTACTTTTTGGTCCTCAAGACATTTAAACACAATTTCTGCTCCAGAATATAAATTACCCATTCAGGCAATCTATTCGACTTTATGTTAATTGGTCAAGTTTAACGGATGATTTATTTAATTTTTTTATATAATCGGTAATCCTAGTTGGATTTATTTTTTCCCAATATGTCATCCGACTTCTCGCCCATGTAGCTTGTCTTTTGGCGTATTGTCTTGTTTTAATTGTAATTAGTTCCTTCGCTTGATCTAAATTAATTTTTCCAACTAAGTACTGTGTCAATTCGTCAATCCCTATTACTCTATTTACACTTAAATCCTTTTTAATTTTTAATTTTATAAATTTTTTTACTTCTTTTATTGCCCCATCTTCCATCATCTTGGTTGCTCTTAAGGAAATTCTTTTAATCAACTCTTCTCTTTTAAAGTCTACATATAGCTTTAAAAATTCATCATCTTTAAATTCAGGTTTAGTTTTTTTTAGCCATTCATACATAGAAACTTTTGTGTATGCTTTAATCTCAAAGGCTCTGATCGTTCTTTGGATATCGTTAGGATCAAATTTATTTTTAATTTTGGGATCAATTTTTAAAAGTTGTTTATAAAATTTTTTTTGTCCCTCTCTTTTTTGCAATAATCTAATTTTATTTCTAAATTTAATAGGTATTTCTGGAATTTTAACCAAACCATTAATCAAAGATTGAAAATACAATCCTGTGCCCCCAACTAAAATAGGAATTTTTTTTCTTTTTTTAATTTCTTTAATTTTTTTAATAGCTATTTTTAACCATTGCCCTGTAGAAAATCTTTTATTTAAATCAACGACACCATACATGTGATGTTTAATATTTTTTTGTTCTTCTTTATTTGGTCTAGCTGTGAGAATTTTTAATTTTTTAAAAACTTGCATGCTATCTGCATTAATTATTTCTCCATTAATTTTTTTAGCAACTTTGATGGCAAAATTTGATTTACCTGAAGCAGTAGGACCTGAAATTAAAATAATCTTGGACTGTCTGTCCATTATCAATCTAACTTAACTCCGATATATCTTCTTTGGTTTTGGCCATTGTAGATAACAATCAAAATTGTTTTTTGATTAGATTTTAGCGCTTTATTAACTATACCCTCAAGGTCTTTTATAGATTTAATTTTTTTCTTCTGCGCTTCAACTATTACATCGCCTACATTTAAATAGTTAACTGGGCTATTTTTACCAATGTTAGTTATAACCAAACCTGTTGTTTGGTTCGGAAGCTTTCTTTGCTCTATATCTTTTTTGTTTAATAATCTTGCTATAATGTTTAAAGATTTAATTTCTGTAATTTCTGGTGTTACAGGAGTAACTTCTTTTTTTTCATCTTTAAAATCATCTGAAGTTTCTAGTCTTCCTAGTTTAATTTTTTTAGTAATCTCCTCTTTATTTCTCCAAACTTTAACATCAACTGTTTTGCCTACTTCTGTTTGTGCAACAATTTTTGGCAACTCTTTCATTTCATTAATTTTTGTTCCATTAAATTCTAAAATAATATCTCCTGCTTTAATGCCAGCTTTATCTGATGGGCTTTTTTCCGCAACACTTGCGACTAACGCACCTCTTGGTTCATTTAATTTCTCAATTTCTGCAATTTCTTTAGTTACCACTTGAATTCTAACACCTAACCATCCTCTTTTAGTTTCACCGAACTCTATTAACTGACTAACAACTTTTTTTGCACTGTTAGATGGTATTGAAAAACCTATGCCGATTGATCCACCTTTACCTAAAATGGCTGTATTAATTCCTATTACATCTCCGTTCATATCAAATAATGGGCCTCCAGAGTTTCCTGAATTAATTGATGCATCAGTTTGAATGTAGTCTTCATACCGAGAAAGGCCTATTGATCTATTTCTTGCTGAAATAATTCCTGATGTTACGGTTCCACCTAGACCAAACGGGTTACCTATTGCTATTACCCAGTCACCAATTCTTGCTTTATCTGAATCTCCAAATTTAACTGGAATAAATTTTTCTTTAGAAACTATTTGAAGAACTGCAATATCTGACAAAGGGTCAGCGCCAATAATTGTAGCTTTATATTCTTTATCTCCACCAACTCTAACTACAATGTCTTCTGAATCTTGAATAACATGATTATTAGTAATTACAATTCCTTTTTCATCAATAATAAATCCTGATCCTAAAGCTGCAGATTTTCTGGTTTGAGGTGTTCCAAATTCTTTAAACATATCTTCAAATGGTGATCCTGGAGGAAATTGAAATCCAGGAAATGGGTTGCCATTTGTAGTTACAGTTGTTGTTGTTGAGATATTTACAACAGACGGCATTAATCTTTCGGCTAAGTCAGCAAAAGATACTGGTGCATCTTTTGCAAAGGTTTGGGAAGCAAAACTAATTACTAGAAAAATTATTAATAATTTTTTAATACTATTCATTTTAATTTTTTATATACCAAATTACAATAAATCCTATAACTGCAAATATCAATCCGCCTGTTCTTAATTGACTATTAGTCACATCATTTAATTTTAGCAGCATGCTTTTCATTTTCGATGGAAATAAAACGTATAAAATTCCTTCAATAAAAAGAAAAAGACCGAAAGCTATGATTAGCTCTTTCATGTATTTGATTTATTTTTTTGGTTTAATATTTCCAAAAAACTTAAAGAACTCACTGTCAGGAGATAAGATTACAGAAGTATCACCACCTATTAAAGCAGTTTCATAAGCTTGCATCGCTCTGTAGAAAGCAAAAAATTCCGGATCTCTACCAAATGCTTCTGCAAAAATTTTGTTTCTTTCTCCGTCACCTTCACCTTTCATTATTTCAGAATCTTTATTTGCATTGGCTAATAACACAGAAACATCTTTGTCAGCTGTTGATGTAATTGTTACAGCCATCTCAGCACCTCTTGCTCTAAATTCTTTAGCTTCTTTTTCTCTTTCAGTTTGCATTCTTCTAAAGATTGCTTCACTGTTTGCCTCAGGTAAATCTGCTCTTTTAATTCTTACATCTACTATTTTAATACCAAAATTTTTAGCTTCGTTGTTCACACCCTCTTGAATTAAAGACATTTGCTTGCTTCTATCTTTTGATAATAATGTTTGTAATTCTTGTTGCCCCAAAACATTTCTAAGTCTTGAATTAATAATTGTTGCTAGTCTTGATCTTGCGACTCTTTCATTTCCAACTGAAATGTAAAATTTTAATGGATCTATAATTTGAAATCTTGCAAAGGCATCAACAATCAATCTTTTTTGATCTGATGCAATTACTTCTATTGGTGGTGTATCTAAATTTAAAATTCTTTTATCAAGGTAAACTACATTTTGAACAAAAGGCATCTTAAAATTTAAACCAGGGTTTAATATAATTTGTTTAGGATTACCAAACTGGAGAACAATTGCTTGATTAACTTCTTTAACTACAAAAATAGAAAAGAAAGCTAATGCTCCTATTATAATGACTACTGGTAATAAAATTTTTTGCATTTTCATATTAATTTACTGCTTTCTTTTTACCTAGTTCAGGAAGTGGTAAGTAAGGCACAACTCCCGATCCCGCTCCTTTTTCAATAATCACTTTGTCTATGTCCGCTAAAACTTTTTCCATAGTCTCTAAATACATTCTCTCTTGAGTAACTTCTTTAGCTTTTGAATACTCGTTATATATCGAAATAAATCTGCTAGCCTCACCCTCTGCAGCTGCAACAACTTTTTGCTTATAAGCTTCGGCTGCCTGCATAATCTTTGCTGCTTCCCCTCTTGCTCTTGGAATTACATCGTTCGCATAAGCTTCAGCCTCATTTTTAGACCTTTCCATATCAGCTCTTGCTGCTTGTACATCTCTGAATGCATCAATTACTTGATCTGGCGGATCTGCTTTTTGTGTTTGAACTTGTGTAATTTGAATACCACTATTGTATTCATCTAATATTGATTGAATAATTTCTTGTGTTTCAATTTCAATTTGAGCTCTGCCTTCAGTTAAAACTGGTTGAATTTCACTTTTTGCAATTACTTCTCTCATTGCTGTTTCTGCTGCTGCTTTTACAGTTCCTTCAGGGTCTTGAATTTGAAATAAAAATTTACTTGCATCTTTAATTACCCAAAATACTGAAAAATCTATGTTAACAATATTTTCATCACCAGTTAACATTAAGCTTTCTTGAGGCACGTCAGCAACTCCTCCACCTTGTGAAAAACCACTATCTCTTTCAGATCTAAATCCAATATCTATTCTATTCACTTTTGTAACTTTTGGTGTTTGTACAGACTCTACTGGAAAAGGAATATGATAGTTTAATCCTGGCTGAGTAGTTTTTACAAATTTACCAAATCTAAGCACTACACCTTGTTCGTCAGGTAACACTCTGTATAATCCACTTGCTAGCCATATAAATCCTATAATAATTAAAATCAAACCAATTGGTTTTCCCCCAGTTGAACTTCCACCAGGTAAAAATTTATTTATCTTACTTTGAATATCTCTAATAATTGCATCGATGTCTGGTGGTGTTGGTCCTTTTCCTGAACCGTTTCCTCCTGGAGGTGTTCCCCATGGACTTCCACCTTTAAAATCATCTGACATATGACAAACTATATAATGTCTTTATAATAAAAAACAAGTAATGATGAGATTATGACAGATAAAAAGCCAGAACTAAGTGACGCAATGAAAAGGAAATTAGAGCCTAAAAAGTTCACAAAGAACCCAATTTTAGGAACAAAATTTACAATAGCTATATCAAGTGCGAAAGGTGGAGTTGGAAAATCTACTTTTGCAACAAATCTTGCCTTAGCACTGAAGCAAATTGGCTGCAAAGTTGGGTTGCTTGATGCTGATATTTACGGTCCATCAATTCCAAAAATGTTTGATATTAACGAAAAGCCTAAAAGTGATGGTCAAACTTTAACTCCAATTACAAAGTATGGCATTCAATGTATGTCCATCGGCTTTCTTGCTGATCAACAAACTCCAATGATTTGGCGTGGACCTATGGTTACCAGTGCAATTAAAACCTTTACCCAAAAAGTTGGTTGGAAAGATTTAGATTTTATAATTGTTGATATGCCTCCAGGAACTGGTGATACACAATTAACTTTTTCTCAAGAGATTAAAATGGATGGTGCAATTATAATTTCTACCCCTCAAGAAGTTGCTCTTCTAGATGTTAAAAGAGGAATTAAAATGTTTGATAAACTTGGAGTTAAAATTTTAGGTTTAGTTGATAACATGAGCTACTTCACTGGTGATGATGGTAAAAAATATAAAATATTTGGTGAAGGTGGTGTTAAGAGAACTGCAGAAGAATTTAGTAAAGAGTTTTTAGGAGAGATCCCATTAAACCCTGAAGTTGGCAAATGTGGTGATGAAGGGAAGCCAATTGTAGAAGCTAACCCTGATCATGAAATTTCTAAGATATATTTAGATTTTGCTAATAAAATAAAATCAACTTATCTTTAGTTAAGATTTTTATTCATAAATTTATCAAATAATTTTATCTTAAGGATAAAATAATAAATTTTAATAATTAAATAATTTTGTCTTTAAGATCAAAAGCGCTCATTAGCTCATTCCATTCCCTTTTAGATAAGCCTGAACTATCAGGATTAACATCTTCACCCTTAATAAGTTTTTGAATAATAGTTTTACCTTTTGCAGATACTTCAGTACCACCAACTCTATAGTCCATGAATGCATCATAAGTTATTGGAACCCACTTTTTAACAGTATCTAACATTATATCTGCATACACTCTTATCTCATATTGTGCATGACTATCTGCTCTTAATCTTAAAAAATTCATTAAGTTTAATAAATCAGTTTTCCAATACCACTGGGTATAAGTATTCAAAGTTAAATTCATTCTTGCTAGTTCTCTAGCTAGTCCTTTTTTATTTTCATCAATAATTGATCCATCAAACCTCTCATTCAGCATCATCTCATAATTATCATAAGTTCTATCGGCATCATTTTTTAAAAGTTCTAAAACTTCTTTTGCTTGTTCACCTTCAATAACATCACCTCTACCTTGCCTGTTACTTGAAGATTGTGCAGCTAAATTTTCTGCTGATGGTAAGTAAAATTCTTTATCTAAAATAGAGTACCTTGCTGAGTACTCGTTAACATTTGCCGTCCTATGTCTAATCCATTGACGTGCAATAAAAATTGGAAGTTTAACATGGTATTTGATTTCACACATTTCAAATGGAGTGCTGTGCCAATGTCTCATTAAATATTTTATTAGACCTGCGTCTGTTGAAACTTGTTTAGTTCCTTTTCCATAAGAAACTCTAGCTGACTGAACAATTGATGTATCATCCCCCATATAATCAATAACTCTTACAAAACCATGATCCAATGCTGGCATTGCTTCATAAAGGATTTTTTCAATTCCAGGAGAAGTAACTCTCTTAGTGTTATTCTTCTGGGATTGTTGGTCTTTTATTTCTTTTTTTTGGGAATCTGTAAGAATCATAAAACCTTTTTACAATAGTTTAATTAATATACAAAGTGTCCTATAATAATCTTAATTCAATTTGCTAATTTGTAATGAATTAGAATATAAAAGGTATTATTTATTAAATTATATGAAAATTTTAGTCACAGGTGCTGCTGGTTTTTTGGGGTCTCATTTAACAGAAAAATTGATTGAATCAGGTCATAAAGTGCGTGCTTTAATGCATTATGACTCAAATAATAATTGGGGTTGGCTAGAAAAATCTAAATATAAAAATGAAATCGAATTTGCAGTTGGAGATATAAGAGACTTTGACTCTGTCTATTCTGCAATGCAGGATGTGGATGAAGTTTTTCATTTAGCAGCTTTAATTGGAATTCCATATTCATATTTGTCTCCATTAGCTTACATAAAAACCAATATCGAAGGAACTTACAATGTAATGCAAAGTGCTAAACTACTAAATACAAAAAATATTATAATAACCTCAACTAGTGAGACCTATGGCTCAGCACAATATATACCTATAGATGAAAATCATCCTAAAGTTGGTCAATCACCTTACTCTGCCACAAAAATTGGAGCAGATAATTTAGCAGTAAGTTTTTATAGATCATTTGGATTGCCTATTAAGATTGTGAGACCATTTAACATTTATGGGCCGCGACAGTCAGCTAGAGCAATAATTCCAAGTATTAGCATTCAAATATTGAACGACATGAAAGAAATTAAGTTGGGTAACCTTACCGCAACAAGAGACTTAACATTTGTAAAAGATACAGTTAATGGATTTATAGAAATATCTAAACAAGAAAAGTTAAATGGGGAAAGTACAAATATTGGAATGAACGATGAAATATCGATAAAGGACCTGGTTGAAAAAATATCAGAAATTATAAACAAAAAAATTACAATTATAACGGATGAAGAAAGAGTAAGACCTGAAAAGAGTGAGGTCAATAGACTTGTATGTGATAATTCAAAAATTAAAAAACTTACAAACTGGAAACCTGAATATAACTTAGAACAGGGATTAACAGAAACCATTGAATGGCTAGAACAAAATAAAAAGCTTTTTAAATTTGATATCTATAATCAATAACTTTTATTAAAAATTATAATGAATAAAAATACTAAAATTATAATACTTGCTGGTGGAAAGGGGAAAAGATTTAATCCTTTTAGCTTTGTTATACCAAAACCACTTATGCCTATTAACCAAAATCCAATATTAATGTATTTAATAAATTCTTTTAAAAAATATAATTTTAAAAACTTTTTAATTTCTACTGGATACCAAGCAGAATTAATAAAAGCATACTTGGGCACAGGAAAAAAGCTAGGTGTTAAAGTTAAATATTTTGAAGAAAATAAACCACTTGGTACTGCTGGACCCATTACCGCAATGAAAAAAGAAATTCAGAAAAATGACTACTTCTTTTTAATAAATGGAGATGTCTTTACCGAGTTAAATTTTAAAAAAATGATGACTTTTGCAAGAAATGGAAAATATGATCTAGTAGTCGGATTCATTAAAAAGAAGTACAAAAATAGTTTTGGTGTTTTGGGAATTCAAAACGATAAAATAAAAAGTATAACTGAAAAACCCAATAGTGCTTTTAATATAAACTCAGGGATATATATTATTAAAAATACTACAGACTTGAATTTGGTACCAAAAAATAAATTTTTTACCATGCCAGATTTAATTGAAAAATATCTTTCTAAGAATTTAAGTGTTGGGGCATACCATATAAAAGACTACTGGATGGGAATTGAAAATATGGAAAACCTTAAAAAAGTTGGAAAAAGAGTTAATAAAAAAACTACTTAAAATGAGTGAGAAAAAAATTCTTATAATAATACCCACTTATAACGAAGGGTTAATTATCGGAGATGTAATATCAGAATTAAATAAAAATTTTGAAAAAGCGAATATTTTAGTTTTAGATGCTCACTCATCAGATGAGACTTATAGTGAAGTCAAGAAAAGTAGCGCCAATATAATTTTTATAGATAAAGTTTTTGGGATAGGCTTAGCAATAGAAACTGGAATATTATTTGCTTACAAAAATGATTACGATTTCTTAGTTAGAGTTGATGGCGATGGTCAGCACCCTCCTGCCGATGTAAAGAAACTCTTAAATTTTGCAATTGAAAAAAATAATGATCTTACAATTGGCTCTAGATTTTTAAAGCAATCGGAATATCGTCCAAATAATTTAAGATTATATAGTATAAAATTATTACGAAAATTAATTAAGGTACTATATACGACAGAGGTCACTGATTGTACTTCTGGTTGTCAGATCTTAAGTAAAAGGCTAATAAAAGAACTAAGTAATGATGATAATTTTGAATACTCAGAAGTTGGTGTTATCTGCAAAACAAGCACACTTAAAATGTCCATAGGAGAAAAGTTTATCAATATGAAAGAACGTAAAACAGGTAAATCAACATTTAATTTTATTAATTCTTTTAAATATATGTTTAAAAATTTGCTAGCTTTATTAACATCAATTAATTTTAAAAAATAAAAAATATGTTGTCTTTACACTCCAGATTTATTGCATTTTTAATAGGCATTATCATTATTTTCATAATATTGTTATTTGTCAGGAGAAAGTATCTTGAACACGTGTATTCTTTTCTTTGGCTTATAATCGGAATTTTTTTTATTTCATTGGCAATTTTCCCAAATACTGTGGATTTGATATCAGTTTTATTGGGAATTGAATTTAGTCCCATTGGAGTTCTAGTCATTTCTATATTTGGACTAGGAACAATTATACTTCATCTCTCAACCGTAATTACACAGCATCAAAGAAAAATTAGAGAATTTGAAAAAAAAATAGCTTTGATGGAAAATGAAATAGAGAGAAAAAAATAAATATTATAGTGATAAAAAATTAGTTACTTTCGTTTGAAAATCAGAATAAGTGCACCTTCTAAATTTTTCATATAATAGTTTTCCGTTGTGTGGTTTTTTAATAGACAAATTCTTATTCATTTTTTGTAAACAGTAATAATTTCTAAATATAAGATTGAAAATAATAAAGGGATATAAACCGATCCAAACCCTTAATTGTGATTTATAGTAAAATAAATACCTTATGTATTTAATTCTATTAAAAAATTTTGCTTTAACTTTTATTAGTTTGCCATTTGAAGTTAGTATTTTTTGAACCTGATAATAAAACAATGATGTGTTTGAATTGTACATGGGAAATTGAAATGCTGAATGAATGTTTTTTAAATTATTCATTAATTTTTTAACAATCACATAACAAGCGTCATGATCTTCATTTCCACCCTCAAGTGCATGGGTATAAATTATTATATCTCCAGTTAACTTTTTTATACTTTTAAAAAGTTTTTTATAAGCGTAATTTAATTTTTTATGCAGGTAACAAGTCTCAACATTATTTAATCTTCCAAAAAAAATTATATTCTTTTTTTTTACACCTAATTTTTTTAATACTTTTAAACTTTCAATGTCACGATGAAACATTTTTAGTTTTGGTATACTTTTACCAATCATTCCATTGGTCATATAATAAATAATTACATTTTGATTATTTTGGATCGCACGGCTAATAAGTTCAAATACACCAAATTCGTCATCTTGATGGGAAAAAATAAAAATATAGTTTTTCATTAGTTAATTTTTATTGGTTTAAAAAAAATCTATATTAACTCTTAAATTTTATATACAATTTTCTTAGATAATTTTTTACAGTATTTTCTCTTGAATAAATTTTTTTTGATTCGTTAAGTCGGTCTTGTTTTATTTTTATTATTTTGACAGCACCGGTGTCACAAAAATTAAAATGGATATCAAACTTGTCTTGATTGTTATTGTAAATATCTAGTATTTTTTTAAAAGTTTCTTGATTGTTAACTTCCTTAAAAAAATGATCATGTTTGTTATTCTTGGTATACAATAACCAACTTACATCATCTATAATGAATAGTCCGTTCACCTTAAGTTTGCTGTAGTAGTGAAAGAAAATATTAGATACATGTTCTGCTTTATGTATGGTATCTAAAAAAATGACATCGAATTGATTTGGAATCTCTGACTCAACTTTAGTAAAATTATCATCTTTACTTTGTATAAACTTCCATCTTTCATCTTTAAATTGATATGCATAATCTTCAACATCTACTGAATATAAATTTCCTTTTTTTTGAGTGCATACATCTAAAAATAATGATGTAGAGACACCATGCCTTACACCAAATTCTAAAATTTTTGGGTTTTCATATTTCAGCAAGTCATCATAAAAAAAATCAAAAAACTTTTTTTTTACACCGGGAAATGTATCCCAAAGTTTCCTTATTTCTTTACTTTCTATTCTATCTTTAAATTTTTCAAAGCTTTCTGACATGAGTTTTTAAATGTACGTAATTAATTGATTATAAGTCAATATGATCTATATTAGTTTTGTTGGCTTGCCAACTACGACGATAAACGAATTTCGTAATAACCATTACGGACGTGGGGGCAGTACCCACCACCTCCACCATTACAACTTATGGGGGTGAAACAGGATCGACGGGTGACTAAAGGCTATTCTTTCGTTCGGGATTGTTCCACCGTAACGGGCTAAACTTTAAATGCTAACGAAAGTTACGCTATTGCTGCATAATTAACTTAGGTTAATTATAAAAGCACGGTCTGGGGCACCGGGTAACAGAACGCCCCTTAAAATTATGATGTTAGATTTTATATTAAAATATATTGGTTTTTTTGCAGCATTCTGCACTACAATTGCTTTTTTACCTCAAGCAGTAAAGGTTTGGAAAACAAAAAGTACCCAGGACATTTCCTTACACATGTTTGTTATTTTCACTATTGGAGTTTTTTCCTGGTTAGGTTATGGAATAATCATATCTGACTTGCCAGTAATACTTGCAAACGCAGTAACTTTGATTTTATCATTATTTATTTTGGTATGTAAATTAAAATACAAATAAATTTGCGGCACCGGGTAACAGAACGCCCCTACACAATCCTCTACTTCTCTTTATTTATAATGCTGATTACCAATATGGGTTAAGGCAATTAGATTAAAGTTGCGACATTTTTAGTTATTATAGACGAAAACGAGAACAAAGGAATTTAAAGATAAAATAGTTAAGTCTTCCGAGTCCATAAAAATTAGATACCTTCTTTTTATTTTTCCTTTTTTCAGCTTTTTTCTTTTTCAACATATCTAATTTCTTTTTGTATTTCTTTTGAGTATTTATAGTTATAGCAATCACTACAAAGAAATATTACTTCTATACAGCTACTAACTTGTGTTAGAATAGAGTTATCTTCCCCACAATCAGCACAATTAGATAAATATTTTTTCATATTTATTTATCTTTTTGGAAAGCCTTCTCTTGTATAAAAATGGCTTAATTTTTTTAAAGAAACATAATATGCACTTTCACGAAATGATTTCTTAATTTGTTTTTTAATATTATAAATTTCAATAAATGCATTTCGCATAGAATCTTCTAATCCAGAAAAAGCTAAATCTTCTTCATCTGCACCATGAACAATCTTTTTAATAGTATCATAATCAGTTTTGGTATTTGTTTTTTTGTCTATTAAATCAATAATTTCTAATATCTTCTGTTCTTGAAACCTTTTTTCAACTCTTCCAAAGCGTATATGAGAAATATCTTTTACCCACTCAAAGTATGAAACAACAACCCCCCCTGCATTAACATATATGTCTGGAATAATCATAATGCCTTTTTCGTATAATTGTTGGTCTGCTGCAAAAGATATTGGTCCATTAGCAGCTTCAATTATTAATTTACATTTGATTTTATCAACATTTTCAATTGTGATAGCATTCTCTAATGCGGCAGGTATTAAAATATCACAATTAAGCTCTAAAAGCTCACTGGGTTGATTTTTAAACTCTCCAAGTTTTGAACAGTTTACATTTTTATTATTTTTATAAAACTCATTTAGAGCATTTATATCAATACCCTTTTTGTTAAATAAATAGCCATCACGCTCACCTATCGCTATTATTTTAGCTTTATCTCTATTATATAAATGTTTCGCTAAATTGCTGCCAACGTTTCCAAATCCTTGAATAATAATGTTGTTATCTTTTAATTCATTTTTTAATCCAGATTCTTTAATAATATCTGGGTGTCGAAATATTTCTCTAATTACCTCTTCAATACCTCTACCTGTGGCCTCTGTTCTTCCTGATATTCCTCCACTATGTAATGGCTTCCCAGTTACGCAACCTCTGTAATTAATATCATCAGGTCTAAGAGATTTGTAGGTTTCCATAATCCATTCCATTTCTCTTTCAGATGTACCCACATCAGGAGCGGGAACATTTAAGGCTGGAGAAATAAAACCTTTATTGATAAGTTTAGTTGCAAATGCTTTTGTGATTACTCTCAATTGTTCTGTTGTATAATTTTTTGGATTTATCTTAAGACCACCTTTGGAACCACCAAATGGAATATTAACAATCGCACACTTATAGGTCATCAAAGAAGCAAGGGCTTCTGTATCATCTTGATCAACATTTTCTGAATATCTCATTCCACCTTTGCTTGGAAGAATGTGCTCAGAATGAACTGCTCTCCACCCAGTAAAATTATGAAATTTTTCATTTATTACAACACCTACATTTACTTTTATTAACGAATGAATAGATTTCATATGTTCCAATAAATCATCACTAAAATTTAATAGTCTAGCTGATTTTGCAACATGTAAGTTGACATTTTTTTTAAAGCTCATTTTTTTAAACTTATAGTTATTAAATTCATTATATAATCTATTATTATAAAACTCATACTAACTTATATATTTGCTTAAATTGGGTTTAAAGTACTTGGGGCCCTTCATAACTTTACCATCTTCATTATAAATTGGAGTTCCATTGTTATCTAACTTACTCATGTTTGAATTTTGAACCTCTTCAAAACATTTATCTAAATCAATCCCAAAGGCATGACCAGCACCATATGTTACGTACAGTATATCAGTTAAAGCATCCGCAACTTCCAAAAGGTCCTTATTTTTCATTGCATCTTTTAATTCATCCAATTCTTCTTTAATTAGATCATATCTGAGTTTATTAATCTTATCAGCACTAAAAGAGGGCTTAGTTTTAACTTCTTGACCAAAGGTTTCCATAAAAGTTTTTACTCTATTAAAATTTGACATTTAGCTCCTGTAAGTTTTTTAAATTTAATGTATAAATATAATTAATTATTAATTATATATTAATCAATGAAATTAAGAAAAGAATTTGACAGTATAGGTAGTATCAATGTCCCAGATGATAAATACTGGGGTGCATCAACACAAAGATCTAATAAATTTTTTAATATTGGAAAAGTTTTAGTTGATATTTCAATAATAAAATCAATTGCAATTATTAAAAGATCTTCTGCAATAGTTCACTTTAAAGAAAAACAGATTGAAAAAAAAATATCAAATTCAATAATAAAAGCTTCAGAAGAGGTAATTAAAGGAAAGCTTGATGACAACTTTCCGTTAAAAGTTTGGCAGACTGGCTCAGGCACACAAACTAATATGAACGTTAATGAGGTCATAGCCAATAGAGCAATTGAAATGATGGGTGGAAAAAAAGGTTCAAAAAAACCTGTACATCCAAATGATCATGTAAATAAATCCCAATCTACGAACGATGTTTTTCCTACCGCTATGCATATATCTGTAGCTCAAGAAACAATAAATAAACTTTTACCAAATTTAAAGATTCTTGAAAAAGAATTGAATAAAAAATCTAATGAATTTAAAAATATTATTAAAGTCGGTAGAACCCATTTGCAAGACGCTACTCCTTTATCTCTTGGTCAAGAGTTTTCTGGCTATCAAGTTCAACTAAAAAAATGTATTGAAAGAATTGAATTTGCTCTTAGAGAAATATACTTTTTAGCACAAGGCGGTACTGCTGTTGGAACTGGAATTAATTCAAAAAAAGGTTTTGATAAAAAGATTGTTAAAGAAATTGCAAAGTATACAAAGATCCCTTTTAAACCTGCTCTAAATAAATTTGCAGAACTAGCCGCTCATGACTCTGTTGTAAATTTTTCAGGAACATTAAATACATGTGCTGTAGCATTAATGAAAATTTCAAATGATATAAGATTCTTGGGCTCGGGGCCTAGAGCAGGATATGGAGAATTAATACTTCCAGAAAATGAACCTGGCTCATCTATTATGCCTGGTAAAGTTAATCCTACGCAATGTGAAGCTGTAACTATGGTTTGTGTTAAAGTAATAGGAAATCATACTGGAATTACCGTGGCTGGATCCCATGGTCATTTTGAACTTAATGTATTTAAACCAGTGATTGCTCACAATGTACTT
>Ga0307986_10001886_pt1 | contig 15139 bp, 17 predicted proteins | sample EllFjometageno82_FD_203170 | JGI IMG/M metagenome (GOLD analysis project Ga0307986, IMG submission 203170) | Marine microbial communities from Ellis Fjord, Antarctic Ocean - #82 | ecosystem: Environmental > Aquatic > Marine > Unclassified | place: Southern Ocean | collected 2014-10-09
ATTACAAAAAAAGTGTAGAAGACTCGGTTGATTTTATTTCAGGAAAATCAAGAAAGATTCAAGAATCATTTTCTAGAGAAATGGAAGAAGCTAGTAAAGAACTTGACTATGAAAAAGCTGCTACTGCACGAGATAAGATTAAAGCCCTTTCACAGATTCAGTCATCTCAAAAAATTAATCAAACAAATCTAAATGAAGCCGATGTAGTAAGTATATTTAAAGATTCAGGAAAAACTTGTGTCCAAGTTTTCTTTTTTAGATCTAAACAAAACTGGGGCAATCAAGCTTTTTTTCCAAAACATGATCCTGATGAAAAATTAGAAAATATTTTATCTTCTTTTTTGTCTCAATTTTATGAAAATAAATCTATTCCATCTCTAATAATTACTAATAATAATATCTCTGAGAATAATCTTTTAGAAAAAGCATTTCAAAAAAAAGAAGGGAAAGAAATAATTTTAAGAGAAGCAAAGTCTAAAGAAGAAAAAAGCTTAAGTGCTCTAGCCGAAAAAAATGCTAAACTAGCTTTAACCCAAAAAATTTATGAAACGCAAAATAATGATAGCTTAATTGAAGATTTAATTAAAAAATTTTCTCTTAATAGTAATATTAGTCTTTTAGAAGTTTATGATAACAGTCACATTCAGGGAACAGATTGTGTTGGGGCTTTAATATGTTTTGGTAACGAAGGTTTTGTAAAAAAACGATATCGAAAATTTAATATAAAAAATGACACTGTAAAAGGTGACGACTACGGCATGTTAAAAGAAGTTTTATTTAGAAGATTCTCTAAGGTTATGAAGGAAAAATCTGGTTCTTTGTCTTTACCAGATCTAATAATGGTTGATGGTGGAAAAGGCCAGTACTCGGTTAGTCGAGAGGTGTTAAATGAACTAGGGCTTCATAATTTACCAATAATAGCTATTGCTAAAGGAAAAAATAGAAACGCTGGTGAGGAAAAAATGTATTATCAAAATAAAGAGTTTGAGCTAGCAAAGAATGATCCTTTATTATTTTTTATTCAAAGATTAAGAGATGAGGCTCATAGGTTTGCTATTAGCTCTCATAGAGCGAAAAGAAAAAAAAATTTTAGCAAATCTCTCCTGGATCAAATTAACGGTATAGGCAAACAAAGAAAAAGAGCCCTATTAAATCACTTTGGTTCGGCTAGGTCCGTAGAATCTGCAAGCTTTGATGATCTAAAGTCTGTTGATGGTATAGAAGACAATATTGCCAAAAAAATATATAATTATTTTCATGAATAGAATTCTATGCATTTAAAAATACCTAATCTTTTAACTATTGGTCGAATCATTGTTGTTCCAATATTTGTAATTACTTTTTTCTTGCCTGGGATGTATGGAGATTTAATTCCTTTTTTCTTATTTGTAGGAGCAAGCTTTACTGACTTTCTAGATGGACTACTTGCTAGAATTTTAAAGGCAGAATCAAAACTTGGTGAGTTGTTGGATCCAATAGCAGACAAAATATTGGTTTGCGCGGCATTAGTTTTACTTGTTATGAATGAAACTATTAAAAATTATGAAGTGGTCGCAGCGATTATAATTTTAACTCGAGAAATACTTATTTCTAGCTTAAGAGAGTTTTTGGCAAAAATTAGAGTGTCTATGCCAGTCACTAACCTTGCCAAATTTAAAACATTTTTACAAATGTTTTCAATATCTCTTTTGTTAACAGGAGAGGTTGGTAACAAAATAATAAATTTTGAGAACTATAACGCTCAAACTATTGGACTAATATTGTTATGGGTTTCTGCTTTCTTGACTATATACACTGGTTATGGATATTTAATAAAAGGAATAGACCACGCAATTAGCGAAGATAATAAAAACTAAGCTGCATTTTTCTTTCTTCTAACCAGGCCTTGGTAGCTTACAGAAAGATCTGTGATTGTATTACAAACCTTGAAATTATATTTATCAATGCTTGCAACAGGTGTTACTTCTGCGGCAGAACCAGTTAAAAAACATCCTACAAAATTAGAAATTTCTTCTGGTTTAATTTTTCTCTCTACTACTTTAATACCTTTTGACTTTGCAAGTTCAATTATACATCGTCTCGTGATTCCATCTAAAAAAGAATCAGGTATTGGAGTATGTAGTTCACCTTCAGTGTTTTTAAAAAATACGTTCGCACCTGTTGCTTCAGCTACGTTTCCCTGATGGTCTAGCATTAAAGAATCTATATAACCTTGGGCTTCAGCTTCATGCTTTGAGAGAGTGTTAATCATGTAAAGACCTGATGCTTTTGTGTCCCAAGGAATCGAATCTGGTGATGGTTTTCTCCAAGAAGAAATATTTAATTTTATTCCCTCAGTTTTAAGTTTTGGATCAAAATAGGGTCCCCATTCCCAAGTAGCGATTGCAACATTAATTTTATTTTTTTGAGCTGAAATTGCCATCATCTCACTTCCACGCCAAATTATTGGTCTGATATATCCGTTTTGAGTTTTTTGTATATTTACAATCTCTCTTGTTGCTTCATTAATTTCATCTATACTGTATGGGACATTCATGCCCATTCTTTTTGCGGAATAAAATAATCTGTCTGTATGTTCTGATAGTTTAAAAATTTCACCTTCGTAAACTCTTATTCCTTCAAAAACACAACTAGCATAATGAAGTCCGTGACTTAAAAGATGAACTTGAGCCTCTGACCAGTCAACGCTTTTGCCGTTATACCAGATTTTTCCTGATCTTTTGTCGTAAGGGATAGTTTCCATAGATTGAGAATATAACGATTTATTTATTACAAAAAAGTATATTTCTTATTACAATAAGTCAATATAACTTACCGACTATGAAAGAATTACTTTATCTTAAAGATGAACAAATTAAAGATTTCATTCAATTGCTTTTTTACGCATATAGAGAAACTTTTTCAGATCCTAAAAAATTACTTAATGAAAATTCATTTGGACCGGCTCATTTAAGAGCTTTAAATTTAATTGAAAGAAACCCTGGTACAAATCTTGGAGAACTAATGTTTCTACTTAAAATAACTAAACAAAGCTTAAATCGTGTTTTAAGAGATTTAATAAAAACAAAAATGATAAAACAAGTTAAAGACGAAGAAGATACAAGAAGAAAAAATTTATTTTTAGATAAAGAAGGTCAAATTTTTTTTAATAAAATATATGAAACACAAAAAAAAAGAATATTTTATGCTTTGAAGAATTCAGAACCTGATTCAGTAGTAAAATTTAAAGAAGTATTAAGTAAAATTATAAATGGAAAAAATTAAATATCACATCTTAGTAGTTGACGATGATGACAGAATTAGAGAACTGGTAAAAGAATACCTAAATGATAATGGATTTGTTGTTTCAACAGGAAATAGTGCTGAAGAAGCAAAAATTAAACTTGGCTATTTTAAGTTTGATTTAATAGTTTTGGACGTAATGATGCCAGGACAAAACGGTTTTGAACTAACTAAAGAAATAAAAAAAAATTCTAATGTGCCCATTATACTTTTAACAGCAAAAGGAGAAGTGGAAAATAGAATTCAGGGACTAGAACTGGGAGCAGATGACTATTTGGGTAAACCCTTTGAACCAAAAGAGTTATTACTTAGAATTAAAAATATTGTTAGAAAGAATAAAAAAATTGATCTTAATAAAATTAATAAGATTGGAGAAGCAAAAGTTGATTTGAATAAGATGTCAATTAAATTAGAAAATAAGACTAATAAAATTAACAATGCGGAAAAGAAAGTTTTAATTGAAATGTTAACTAATCCAGGAAAAACCTATTCCAGAATACAAATTGGGGAAATTTCAAATATTATCCAAGAAAGATCTATCGATGTTATGATTACAAGATTGAGGCAAAAAATTGAAGTAAACCCAAAAAATCCTAAATACTTACAAACTATAAGAGGTTCTGGCTATGTCCTTTGGATTGAATAATATTTTCAAAAAAATTTTACCAACCGGATTATTTTATAGGTCTTTAATAATAGTAGCAGCACCAACAATTATTTTACAAATTATAGCAACTGTAGTTTTTTTTGATAGTATTTGGATTAAAGCAAATAAAGGCTTAACTAGGTCTTTGGTTGGGGAGCTAAAGACTTTATCAGATATTTATACAGGAAAAGATACAGATCAAATAAAATATCTTACTGAACAATATAAATTCAACTTTGGTTATGTGATTAATATTGAAGATGAAGAATTACCGAGCACATCTAAAGAAAGAAAATATAGCCCAATGGATAGATCTTTGCGACGTGAATTAAAAAGTGTTTTTGGAAGTTCTAATTATTGGTTTGATACTATTAGGTACGAAGAGGTTGTTGAAATTAAAATAAAATCAAATGATAAAACTATTCAAATTTTATTTCCTAGAGAGAGAATTGCACCATCATCTGTAAGATTGTTTGTTTTTTGGATTACATTTCCATCATTGTTATTGATTTCGATAGCTATAATTTTCTTAAAAAATCAAACTAGACCAATTATTAATCTGGCAAAAGCAGCTGAAAAATTTGGTAAGGGAGATTTTGTTAGCGGTATAAGACCATCAGGTGCTTCGGAAATAAGAAAAGCTGCATATGAATTTGATAGAATGGCAAAAAGGATTGATAGACATTTAAAACAAAGGTCTGAAATGCTTTCAGGGATTAGTCACGATCTAAGAACACCTTTAACAAGATTAAAACTTCAATTAGCAATGTTAAATCAAAAAGAACTTTCTGTTAAAATGTCAAAGGATATTGATGAAATGGAAAGCATGCTTAACTCATATTTACAATTTGCAAAATCCCAAGTTCAAGAAGAATCTACAGCTACTAATATTAATAAACTTTTCATTGAAATTGCTAATGAAAAAAATAGTAAAAATTTTCACTTAGATTTATCTGTTGAGATAGTCTTGGTTGGAAGAAAAAATGCATTAAAACGTTGTTTTAATAATATTGTTGAGAATGGTTTAAATTATGCCAAGAACGTTTATGTACACATATCAAAATCAACAAATAGGTTAAATATTCTTATAAGTGACGATGGTCCGGGCATTCCTTTAAACCAATACAAGAATGTTTTTAAACCTTTTTACAGATTAGATGAAAGTAGAAATTTAAATCATGTGGGTGTTGGGTTGGGAATGTCAATAGCAGAAGATATAGCGAGATCCCATGGTGGAAATATTGAATTGAGTGAAAGTAAACAAAAGGGCTTACAAGTTAAAATTTCTTTGCCTTTGTGATTTTTTTATTTTTCTTTAATTGATCAATCTGTTTTTGTTGTTTTTCAATTATTTTTTTTAAAATATTGAATTCTTCTCTTGAAACTAGCTGAAGTTTATCAATTAAATCATCACGCTTAAATTTTAAATTATTAATCAATTCTTTCTTAGCGTCTTGCGAAGTAAGAATTCCTGTTTCTATAAAATTAGATATAAGTTTTAAAATTTTTTCTGAACTATTCATAATTGATCTTAATTGATAAGAAAAATAATATCAATTATGATATAACTTTGCCATGTATATCCACGATTTAGACCCTGTTTTAATTAATTTTAGTTTTTTTGAAATTCGTTGGTATTCTCTTGCCTATATTTTAGGAATTTTAATTGGATGGTGGATTGCAAAAAGAATAATTTTTTTTAAAATTGAAAACAAAACTGTCGTATTTGATATTAAAATTTTTGATGACTTAATTAGCTATATTATCATTTCAATAATAATAGGTGGTCGTCTTGGATATATAGTTTTTTATAATTCTTCTTATTATTTTAATAATCCTTTAGATATCTTTAAAATTTGGCAAGGTGGTATGTCTTTTCATGGTGCTTTGATGGGAGTAATATTAGGAACCTACCTCTTTGCGAAAAGAATAAAAATCAATTCTTTTTTTTTCTTAGATGTTATTGCTAGTGTAGCTCCTTTGGGTATTTTTTTTGGGAGGGTCGCAAATTTTATTAACGGTGAACTTTATGGAAAACCAAGTAATATTTTATGGTCAGTAATCTTTCCTGAAGTAGACAAAGTTCCAAGACACCCTTCTCAACTTTATGAAGCTACATTCGAAGGTATTATACTTTTTATTATTTTAATAAGTGTGGTTTACAAAAAAGAAACTAAAACTGGTGTCGTTTCAGCTTTGTTTATGATCTTGTATGGTTTTTTTAGAATTGTGGCCGAACAATTTAGAGAACCAGATGTGCAAATTGGGTATCTGTTTGATTTGTTTTCTATGGGATCTATTTTAAGTTTTTTTATGATTTTGATAGGATTGTTCATTTTAAAGAAAGCAACAAATAATGAATTCACTAAATAAATATTTTCCAAAATCAAAAAAAATTCCTATTGATAAATTTATTTCTAATGCACTTTATGACAAAGATTTTGGTTATTACTCCAAAAAAACACCCTTTGGTAAAAATGGAGATTTTATAACCTCTCCTGGAATATCATCATTATTTAGTGAAATCATAGCTTTGTGGATTGTGGCATTTTGGGAACATTTAGATAAACCAAAAAATTTTAATATTGTTGAGCTTGGACCCGGAAACGGTCAGATGTGCGTGACTTTGGTTCGGGTATTCAAAAAATTTCCGAATTTTTTTAACTCAACTAACATATTTTTATATGAGAAAAGTAAAACTTTAGAAAATTTACAAAAAAAAAATCTCGATCATGTAAAAATAAAATGGATAAAAAATTTTAGTAAAATTAAAGGCGGCCCCGTTATCTTTTTAGGAAATGAATTTTTGGATGCTGTGCCAATAAAACAATTTAAGAAAATTAACAACATCTTATATGAAAAATATGTAAAATTAGAAAATAGTTCAAAAATTTCTACTTTTTTAAAAAAAGCTGACTTGAAAACAACAATAGAATTAAAAAAATACAATCTTCTAAAAGAACAATCTTTTATTGAGTTTCCAAAACAAGGTTTAGCTGAATTAGATATAATTATAAATACTATTAAAAAATTAAATGGTGGTTTACTTTTAATTGATTACGGGTTTTCAAAACAACAAAATAAAAGCACTCTACAGTCAGTAAAAAATCACAAACAAAATATGATATTTGAAAATGTTGGAGATGCAGACATTACCTCTTTAGTAAATTTCAATTTGTTAAACAACTATCTTAAAAAAAAAAAACTTAAAGTTAATAAATTTGTAACACAGGATTTTTTTTTAAAAAGAATGGGAATTATTAATAGGGCAGAAGCAGTAAGTCAAAGAATGAATTTTAAAGAAAAATCAGATCTCTATTTAAGATTACAAAGATTGTTAAATCCAAAACAAATGGGCAAATTGTTTAAGGTTATATCTGCCTTTAAATTAAAAAAAAAATTTTCAATGGGATTTATTTGATGTATTTTTCAAGAAAACTTAGTGAATTTAATAACATTAAACATTGTTTTTTTTCAAAAAATGGCGGGGTATCAAAAGGTATTTACAACAGTCTTAATTGTGGTCTCGGATCTAATGATGAAAAAAATAATGTTCAAAATAATTTAGCCATAGCCTCAGAAAAAATAGGTGTTTCACAAAATAATTTATTTTTGATGAATCAAACTCATAGTAACAAAGTTGTGACTATTAACGAAAATAATAAAAATATTAAAAAGATTAATGCAGATGCATTGATCACAAAAATAGAAAATATTGCAATTTCTGTTCTCACGGCAGATTGCGTTCCTATATTAATCTATGAAGAATTTAATCACGTCATCGCTTGTATTCATGCCGGTTGGAGAGGTGCTGTAAACGGAATTATAAAAAATACCTTTAATGAAATAGTTAATATGAGCAAAAATAATAAAATTTACGTTGCGGTGGGTCCTTGTATAGGTTTGAAAAATTATGAAGTAGGTAAAGATTTCTACGACGTATTTATTAAAGAAAATAAAAAAAATGAAATTTTTTTCTTTCGTGGTGAAAAAGACAAATTTTTATTCGACCTTCGAAAATATGTAAATTTTAAAATAAAAGAATTTGATGTGGAGCATGTAGAAAATATAGATTTTGACACATACGATGAGAAAGAAAACCTATTTAGCTTCAGAAGGTCGAGGCATTTCAACGAAAAAGACTACGGTAGATGTCTTTCCACCATAGGCTTGATATGTGCTTAATTCATTTGAAAACATAAATAATTAATTGTATAAGAAACTATCTTCATGAAAATTTTATCCGGAACTAGTAATCCCAGATTAAGTAAAGAGATTTCCAAAAAACTTAAGCTTAAACTCATCAATACAAATATTAAAAGATTTGCAGATGGTGAAATTTACATAGAAATAAATGAAAATATAAGAGGGAATAGTGTTTTTGTGATTCAGTCTACATCAACACCTGCAAATGATAATATCATGGAGTTGCTTTTATGTATTGATGCTCTTAGAAGATCTTCGGCAAAAAATATTACCGCTGTAATTCCTTACTTTGGATACGCAAGACAAGATAGAAAAGTGGCGCCTAGAACTTCTATTTCAGCAAAAGTTGTTTCAAATTTGATTACAAATGCTGGGGCAAGTAGAATTGTAACAGTTGATTTACATGCTGGTCAAATACAAGGTTTCTTTGATATTCCTGTCGATAACTTATTTACCACGCCATTGTTTGCTAGATATATTAAAAAAAAATTTAAATCTAAAAATTTAGTATGTGTTTCACCAGATGTTGGGGGCGTTCAGAGAACAAGAGGACTAGCAACTAAAATAAAAGCTGATTTAGCAATTATAGATAAAAGAAGACCTGAACCAGGTAAGTCAAAAGTAATGAATATTATCGGAGATGTTAAAGGGAAAAACTGTATTATAATAGATGATATAATTGATAGCGGTGGAACTATTATTAATGCTGTAGAAGCTCTAAAAAAAGCGGGAGCAATCGATGTTTATGTTTTTATTACGCACGCTGTTTTAAGTGGCGAAGCTGCTGAAAAAATTAAAAAGTCTAAAATAAAAAAATTGATTATCACAGATACGATAGATAATTCTTTAAAGATAAAAAATAATAGTAAAATTGAGGTCATTTCTATTGCCCCCCTTATGGCAGAAGCAATTAGTAGAATTTCAAACTCTACGTCAGTATCTGACTTATTCAATTAGTACTTGTTTTATCAACAGACTTAAGTTAAATAGCACATCCAAATAAAAACATGAATAATTTAAAAGCCATAAAAAGAGAAACTGTCACCGCCGGACAACTAAAAAAATTAAGAGAGAGCGGTCTTATTCCAGCTATTTTATATGGTGGTAAAGATCCTAATACTAAAATTTCAGTAGAAAAAAAACTTGTAAAAAACATATTAAATTCTGACTCTTTTTTATCTACCGTGCTTGAATTAGACCTCGATGGCAATAAGTTAAAGGCAATTCCAAGAGATGTCGCTTATAATGTAATTTCTGATGAGCCTATTCATATTGATTTTATGAGAATTGTGGCAGGTGCAAAAATTGTTTTAGACATTCCAGTTAAATTCATTAATAATAATGATTGCCCAGGATTAAAAGTTGGTGGAGTATTAAATATCGTAAGACGAAAAGTTGAACTAAAATGTCCTGCAGACAATATTCCAGAAGAAATTATCATTGACTTAAAAGGTTTAGAAATTGGTACTAGCATAAAAATATCTTTTGTTAAACTTCCAGAGAATGTTACGCCAACAATTATTGGTAGAGATTTTGTTATTGCTACGGTAGCTGCTCCTACAGTCTTAAAAGAACCTGAAAAACCAACCGAAGGCGAAGCAGTTGAAGGTGCTGAAGGTGCTGAAGGTGCTGAAGGCGCTACGGCGGCAGAGGCAGGAGCTGACGGAACAAAACCTGCGGCGCCAGGTAAAGAAGGTGATGCAGGCAAAAAAGATGATAAAGTAAAAGGTAAAGAACAAGCTGCAGAAAAAAAACAGCCAGAAAAGAAATAATTAAATATGTTGCTACTTGTTGGTTTGGGAAATCCAGGACCTAAAGATTTAAACAATCGTCATAATATTGGTTTTAGAATTATTGATGCTGTTAATTCTCATTTTAAGTTATCTAAACAAAAACCTAAATTCAAAGGCCTTCTAACGACTGGTATGATTTCTGAACACAAAGTATATGCAATCAAACCTCTTACGTTTATGAACAATTCAGGTACAGCTATTAAAGAACTTATTGATTACTTTAAAATTGATGCAAGAGATGTAATTGTTTTTCACGATGATTTAGATATTGACTTTGGAAAAATAAAAGCAAAATTTGCAGGAAGTAGCGCAGGACACCATGGTATTGATTCAATTGATAAATTCATTGGTAAAGATTATTCTCGAGTTAGGATTGGTATAGGACATCCAAAAAATAAAAAAAAAGTAAACAACCATGTTCTTGAAGATTTTAAAGAAGATGAAGAAGATCAAATTAAAGAAATATCTGAAAACATAGTTAAATTACTTCCAACTCTATTAGATAAAAAAATTGATCTATTCTCAAGCAAGGTTAATTCTAGTCTTCTAACTCTAATCTAAATGGGCTTTAAGTGTGGAATCGTGGGTTTACCTAACGTAGGCAAATCTACTTTGTTTAATGCTTTGACAGCCTCAAAAAACGCTGAAGCTGCTAACTTTCCTTTTTGTACAATTGATCCAAATATTGGAATTGTCGATGTTCCAGATGGAAGACTTGATCATTTGGCTAAACTATCAAATTCAAAAAAAAAGATTTTTACCAATATAACTTTTGTTGATATTGCAGGTTTAGTTAAAGGGGCATCTAAAGGTGAAGGTTTAGGTAATAAATTTCTTTCTCATATCAGAGAAGTTGATGCGATTATTCACCTAGTTAGATGTTTTGATTCTGCAGAAATTACTCATGTTAATTCTAAAATTAACCCTTTAGATGATTTAGAGACTATAAAAACAGAAATTCTCTTATCAGATATTGATATAATTCAAAAAAAATTAGAAAAAGGGAAAAAAAAACTATTAAACCCTAAAGAAATACAAACTTTAGAAATAAAATTAAAATCTTTAAACAAGGGTGAGCAGGACTTAGATTCATTTGATGAAGAGGAAATGAAAATTTTATCCCAACTAGGGCTACTTAGTCTTAAGCCTAAAATTATAGTTTGCAATGTAGATGAAGAAAGTCTCGCAAAAGGAAACAAGTATACTGAAGAGGTCAAAGGCAAATATCTAAATGAAAAAGTAGTTATTATTTGTGCTGATATAGAAGATCAAATTATGGGTTTAAATAGTGAGGAAAGAGAAATTTTCATGAAAGAAATTGGTTTAAATAAAACTGGTTTAATCAAATTAATTAGAGAAGGTTACGACTTATTAAATCTAGATACTTATTTTACATCAGGACCAGAGGAAAGTAGAGCATGGACAGTTAAAAAAAATACACTAGCACCACAAGCTGCGGCCGTAATACATACTGATTTTGAAAAAAATTTCATAAGAGCTGAAGCTGTATCCTGCGATGATTTCATTAAATATGGTAGCTCTGAAAAATGTAAAGAAAATGGTAAATTAAGAATAGAAGGAAAAGATTATATTGTTAGGGATGGCGATGTACTATTTTTCCGCGTCAACCCCTGACCATATTCTCTTCATACTAAAATAAACAAGAGTTGCTAATAAAATTAAGTAGATAATAACTTTAGTTCCTGTTCTATGTCTTGCCTCTAAATGCGGTTCAGCGGCCCAGGTAAGAAATGTTGTAACATCTTTTGCCATTTGTGCTTGCGTAGCGTTAGTTCCATCTGTGTATTCTATTAAATCGTTTGATAATGGACTCATCATTTTTATTTTATTCCCATCCATGTATTTGTTGTAATAAACACCCTCGTCTAAAACAAAACCAGCTGGTTTTTCTTCATAGCCCATTAATATTGAGTAAATATAGTTAGCGCCCCCTGTCCTTGCTTTAGCTAAAACTGACATATCAGGTGGGTATGCTCCACCATTAGCTGCAATAGCGGCGTTATCATTTGGATAAGGGTTTACAAAATGATCAGAAGGCCTTCCTGGTCTTTCGTACATTTCACCTTCACTGTTTGGGCCATCTTCAACATCATAACTGGCTGCAATGGCTTTAACCTCTTCTAAAGTAAATTCGGGCCCACCTTTTTGACCTAGGTTTCGGTAACTTAAATATTTCATTGAGTGGCATGAAGAACATACTTCTTTGTAAACTTGATAGCCTCTTTGTAGAGAGTCTCTTTCAAATTTTCCTGTGAGACCGGCAAAACTCCAGTCGATTTTCAACAAGTCTTTGCTTGAAGAGTATGCCTTTCCAAAAAAAAAGGTTGTCATTAAAATAGTTACTAATAATTTTATAAAGCTATTTTTTTTCATTTATTATTTTGTCTGACCTAGTTGGTACAGGACTAAAACCGCCGGTTAGAACAGGTTCTGAAATACTTGCTGGCAGCGGATCGGTTTTCTCAAAAAAACCTAGGGCTGGCAAAACAACAATAAAGTGCAGGAAGTAATAGGTAGTCGCCACTCTTGCTAAAAACAAATAAACACCCTCGGCAGGCATTGCACCTAAATAACCGAGAGCAAGTACATCGACTACAAAGATCCAAAAAAACTGCCTATACATAGGTCTAAATGTTGCCGATCTAACTTTGCTAGTGTCGAGCCAAGGTAAAATTATTAAAACAAATAACGCTCCAAACATTAATATCACTCCACCTAATTTATCTGGAACAGATCTTAAAATTGCGTAGAAAGGTAGTAAGTACCATTCAGGAACAATGTGAGCCGGTGTGACAAGTGGATTTGCTGGAATATAATTATCTGCGTGTCCTAAAACATTCGGTGAAAAAAATACGAAACCAGCAAAAATAATCATGAACATAAGCAAAGCAAAAATGTCTTTTATTGTTATATAAGGATGAAAAGGTACCGTGTCCTTAGAAGGTTTTTTTATATCTATTCCAACAGGGTTATTATTTCCAGGTATGTGTAAAGCCCATATATGTAAAACTACTAAACCTAAAATTAAAAATGGAATTAAATAATGAAGACTAAAAAAACGAGTAAGAGTAGGGTTGTCTACAGAGTAGCCTCCCCATAACCATGTAACTACACTTTCTCCAACTAAAGGAATTGCACTAAATAAATTCGTAATGACCGTTGCTCCCCAAAAGCTCATCTGTCCCCAAGGTAATACGTAGCCCATAAAAGCTGCTGCCATCATTAAAATATAAATTAACATTCCTATTATCCAAATTAATTCTCTTGGAGATTTGAATGAACCAAAGAATAAAGATCTAAAAATATGTATATAAACGGCTAGAAAGAACATTGATGCACCATTGCTATGTATGTATCTGATTAGCCAACCATAGTTTACATCTCTCATTATTTTTTCAACACTTTCAAATGCTAGATCTGCATGAGCAACATAATGCATTGCTAAAACTATGCCTGTAACTATTTGTGTAATTAAACAAAAGGTTAATATTCCACCGAATGTCCACCAATAGTTTAAATTTTTGGGAGTCGGATAATCTGATAAGTGTGCACCTAAAGATAAAAGTGGAAGTCTATCGTTAAACCACTTTCCAGCTTTTGACTTTGGTACGTATTCATGTTCGCTCATATTTTGCTATCCAATCTTAATTGTATTGTTATCTACAAATTCATACTTTGGTATTTCCATGTTTTTTGGCGCAGGTCCTTTTCTAACTCTTCCTGAAATATCATAATGAGAACCATGACAAGGACAAAACCAACCATTAAAATCTCCTTTATCTTTTAAAGGCACACATCCTAAATGTGTGCAGACTCCAATCATAACCAACCATTCGTCTTTTCCTTCTTTAACTCTTTCTTCATCTTTTTGTGGATCGGGTAAATCTTTTAATAAAACTGATTTAGCCTCTTGGATTTGTTCAGGAGTTCTTCTTTTAATAAAAATAGGTTTTCCTCTCCATAAAACTGTAATTGATTTTCCAGACTCAACTTGGCTTATATCAACTTCAGTAGTTGCTAATGCCTTAACTGACTCGTCTGGATTCATTTGATGAATAAGTGGCCATATAGTTGCGCCTATACCCACTGCACCAACTGTATAACTGGCGGTAAATAGAAAATCTCTTCTGTCTTTTTTATCTTCTTGTTTGCTCATAATTATTTATTTATTATTAAAGAGTGTTTAATTAAAACTTATTTTACAGCTTTTCTAGGGTCAAGAATGACACATAAATAAACTCTTAATGATAAATATAGTACTTTATAAACCAGATATACCCCAAAATACTGCTGCTATTGTTAGATTATCGGCTTGTTTAAATCTTAAGTTACACATCATCGAGCCATGTGGGTTCAATCTAGACGACTCAAGATTTAAAAGAGTTGCTATGGATTATATCAGCCTCAGTCATATGGTGAGATATCCTAGTTTCGAAACATTTATAAGCAAAAATTCAAAATCTAGAATAGTTTTAATGACAACTAAATCAAAAAAATTTTACCATCACTTTAAGTTTAAAAAAAATGACTTTCTTCTTTTTGGTAGAGAGAGTGCTGGAGTTCCCAATGAAATCCATAAAAAGATAAAAGATAGGCTAAAAGTACCCTTGAGTGGAAAGGCTAGATCGCTTAATGTAGCTATGACAGTTGCAATAGTTGCTACTGAAGCTCTTAAACAAAATAACTTTTTTAAATGAAACAACTAATAGAGATAAAAAAAAAATTAGCTAGTGATTGGTTTAAATTTTTACAAGATAAAATTATTGATGAATTTCAATTACTTGAAGATGAAATTAATAAAAAAAATAAAATAAAAACAAAACGTTTTATTAAAAGAGAGTGGAAAAAAAGTAATAAAAGAGAAGGTGGTGGAAATTCATACTCTTTAAGCGGTGGAAAAATATTTGATAAAGTTGGAGTAAATCAATCAACAGTTTCTGGTCAATTTGAAAAAGCTTTTAGATCTAAAGTTTTAGGTGCAGGAAAAAATGGTAAGTATTGGGCCACGGGTATTTCTGTAGTTGCGCATATGAAAAACCCTAAAATTCCAGCTTTTCATTTTAACACAAGGTTTATCGTAACTTCAAAAGAATGGTTTGGTGGTGGCATGGATGCGACACCTTCTTTTAATGATAAAAAAGAAAAAATGTTTATTCATCAAGAATTAAAGACTGTGTGTAAAACAAATAAT
>Ga0307986_10001888_pt1 | contig 15130 bp, 20 predicted proteins | sample EllFjometageno82_FD_203170 | JGI IMG/M metagenome (GOLD analysis project Ga0307986, IMG submission 203170) | Marine microbial communities from Ellis Fjord, Antarctic Ocean - #82 | ecosystem: Environmental > Aquatic > Marine > Unclassified | place: Southern Ocean | collected 2014-10-09
CTGATCTTGATAAAATGATTAATAATCAAAAATTGTCTTACAAGCTTTTTTTAGACGATATTCCAATTTCAAATAATTTTAAAAAGATAATTAATCTTAAAAAGTTACCTAAGATTAATTATGTTTCTAATGGTGATGATTATCAGGTCCTTTTTACAGCCTCAAAAAATAAAATGAGAATCATAAGAAAAATAGCTTCTAATTGTCGAGTTAAGCTTACAAAAATTGGCACAATTCAAAGTAATGTTAAAAAATCATACATTGTTGACGACAAAAACGTGCAAATTAGCCTTAAAAACAAAGGTTATTTTCATAAGTTTTAGCAAGTTAAATATTGCCTTTTATAGCTTTTTTTGTATTGTCCGGACTTTACACAATAAAATTTTAACAACCAAACAAACAAAAAGGCATTATGAATACATCAGTAGAAACAATTTTACTTTATACAATAGCGGCAGGATTTCTTTCAATCGTTTATGGTTTTTTTACTGGTAAAAATATTCTTAGTCAGAGTGCAGGTAATGCAAAAATGCAAGAAATTGCATCGGCAATCCAAATTGGAGCTAAAGCTTACTTAGCAAGACAATATAAAACAATAGCTGTGGTTGGTGTCGTTGTTTTAGTAATAATTTGCTTAGTATTTAGCCCTCTAGTTGGATTAGGTTATTTTATAGGTGCTGCTTTGTCTGGTATAGCAGGTTATGTTGGTATGCTCGTTTCTGTTCAGGCTAATGTTAGAACAGCTGAAGCTTCTAGAAAAGGTTTGGCGAATGGTCTTTCTGTTGCGTTTAAATCTGGTGCAGTTACTGGAATGCTCGTTGCTGGTTTAGCTTTGTTAGCTATAGCAGTTTATTATTATATTTTATTAAAAATGGGTGTTGCTGATAGAGAAGTTGTTAATGCATTGGTTGCATTAGGTTTTGGCGCTTCACTAATATCTATTTTTGCAAGACTTGGTGGTGGAATTTTTACTAAAGGTGCTGATGTTGGTGCTGACTTAGTTGGTAAGGTTGAAGCAGGAATACCTGAGGATGATCCTAGAAATCCAGCTGTAATCGCTGATAACGTTGGAGATAATGTTGGTGACTGTGCAGGTATGGCAGCTGATTTATTTGAAACTTACGCTGTAACTATTGTTGCAACAATGGTTTTGTCTTCAATATTTTTTGCAGGTGACATGAACATGATGATCTACCCTTTATCTATCGGTGGAGCTTGTATTCTAACATCAATCTTAGGAACTTTTTTTGTTAAACTTGGTAAAAGTAAAAATGTTATGAATGCTCTATATAAAGGATTTATTGTCTCTGCTGTTACTTCACTAATAATTTTATATCCAGTGACCGATTATGTAATTGGTTTTGCTAGTGAATATACAGTTAATGGTAAAAGTTTTACTGGTATGAGTTTATATTATTGTGGAATAATTGGTTTAGTTATTACTGGCTTATTGATTTGGATTACTGAATATTATACTGGAACTGAATACAGACCAGTGAGAAGTATTGCAAAATCTTCAACAACTGGACATGGCACTAATGTTATTCAGGGTTTAGCTGTTTCTATGGAAGCTACAGCGATACCTGCGTTGATTATTGTTGCTGGAATTTTAGCTACAAACTCAATCGCTGGTCTTTATGGTATTGCGATTTCAGTTACTACAATGTTAGCTTTAGCAGGAATGGTTGTTGCACTTGATGCATACGGTCCTGTGACTGATAATGCAGGCGGTATTGCTGAAATGGCTAAATTACCAAACAGTGTTAGAAAAACTACTGATGCGTTAGATGCAGTAGGTAACACAACTAAAGCTGTTACTAAAGGTTATGCAATTGGTTCTGCTGGATTAGGTGCGTTAGTTTTATTTGCTGCCTATGTTGAAGATATTAAACATTTTTCAGGTGTTGCTGGATCTAAATTAGAAGGGATAGTTGTTACCTTTGATTTAACTAATCCTTACGTTGTCGTTGGTTTATTAATAGGTGGAATGCTTCCATACTTATTTGGATCAATGGGAATGCAAGCTGTCGGAAGAGCAGGTGGTGCAGTTGTTGTTGAGGTTAGAAGACAATTTAAAAAGTATCCTGGTATAATGAAGGGCAAACAGAAACCTGATTATGCTAAACTTGTAGATTTATTAACTCAAGCTGCAATCAAGGAAATGATTATACCTTCACTGTTACCAGTTTTATCTCCCATCGTTTTATACTTTGTAATTCTTTCAATAGGTGGACAAGCTGAGGCTTTAGCCTCTGTTGGCGCTATGTTGCTAGGTGTAATTGTTACAGGGTTATTTGTAGCAGTTTCAATGACAGCTGGTGGTGGTGCATGGGATAATGCCAAAAAGTATATTGAAGACGGACATCATGGTGGAAAAGGTTCTGAAGCACATAAGGCTGCAGTAACTGGAGACACTGTAGGAGACCCGTACAAAGATACTGCTGGTCCTGCTGTTAACCCAATGATTAAGATAACAAATATTGTTGCCTTATTATTATTAGCGGTAATTGCTGGTTAAACCTTTATTTCGTTTTCTTCTTGCCTAGAGGGTCATTGATTTTTTGTCTTAGTGAGGACAAAAAATCATAAACGAATGACTTTTTTAAGTGTGACATTTCTGTGTAATCTTCTGAAAACTTGATTCTGTTCATATTATCTTTGTTAAAAAATTCCTTATTAACAAGAACACCTCTGTTATTTAACTCTAAAACCAAAACATTATTTGTTAATAATTTTTTTTTACCTAATTTAAATAATTTTGAGGAACTGGTATTGTGCTCTATATAAATCCATAAATCTTTATCAAATGTACCACTTGTAGAGGGTGGACCTAATATATTGATAATATCATTTTTATTTGAACTATTGACAATAAGATTATTTTGTTTTTTTTCCAAGAAATTCACACCATGATGCTTTATTACTTTATCTAATGTACAATTGCTTGTATGTAATAAAATAATAATAAGTAATAATAAGCTTTTCATGAATAATAAATATATTAATATTTACAATAATTTAGTAAATTTAACTAGAAATAAAGAATTGTATAAAGATTTTAAAAATCAAGACACATTTTCGGATAGACTAATCATTTTCCTCTTACATTTTGCCTTCTTTTTAAAAATATACAAAGATAATACTAATAAAGATATTTTACAGGAGATTTATGATTATATTTTTAGGCAAATGGAGTTAAGTGTTAGGGAAATAGGCTACGGCGATCAATCGATTAACAAGAAAATGAAAGATTACTTAAATTTATTCTATGCCATGATTGACAAAATTCACAACTGGGATAATTTAGATAGTGAATCAAGAGCCCATCTATTAGAAACATTTTTAGATAATTTTACTAATATTGAATATTTAGTTGAATATTTTGATATTTATCGATCAAATTTAACAAAAAACACTTTGAATTCGCACATAAAAGGTGTAATTAAGCATTAATTTTATTATGGCTGTACCAAAACGTAAACAATCACCGTCAAGAACTGGAATGAGAAGAGCTCAGAATATGAAGTTCAAATCTACAAATATTGTTGAGGATAAAAAATCTGGTGAATACAGATTACCCCATCATTTAGATCTTAAAACGGGTATCTACAGAGGTAGACAAGTTTTAGATCCCAAGGAATAAAAAGCCAAAATCTTACAATGAATAAAACAATCAAAATTGCAGTTGATGCAATGGGTGGAGACGGATCCCCAAATAAGATTATAGATGGTATAATTCACCACTATAAAAATAATAGAAATACTTATTACCAAATTTTTGGTGATAAAGATAAAATCTACAGTTTAATTGACCAAAATATCCCAGGGAATTCTTTTGAGATAATTCATACAGTAGATACTGTTAAGGGAACTGACAGCCCTCTAGAAGGAGCCAAAAGAGGAAAGAACACCAGTATGTGGTTAGCCATACAAAGTGTTAAAGAAAAAAAATCAGATATAGTAATCTCTGCTGGTAATACTGGAGCTTTACTTGTTATCTCCAAATTAAATCTTAAGATGATAGAGAATATAGATAAACCAGCTCTATCAGCTTTGTGGCCAAATAAAAAAGGTATGAGTGTTGTTTTGGATTTAGGTGCGAACATTGAGTGTAGTCCAAAAAATTTAATAGATTTTTCAATAATGGGTTCTTCTTTATTTAAATCATTATATCCAGACGATAACCCAAAAGTTGCTCTATTAAACATTGGATCTGAAGAATTTAAGGGTAACGAGGTCATTAAAGAAACATACAAACAGCTCAATCAAAAAAATAATCCAGATTTTGAATTTAAAGGTTACATAGAAGGCAATCAGTTAATGAATGGAGATGTTAACGTTATTGTTGCAGACGGCTTTACAGGCAATGTTGCTTTAAAAACTGCTGAAGGCACTGCAAATTTTATTACAAGTGAACTAAAAAAAGCAATGACAGGAAATTTAATTGGTAAAATTTCCTCATTATTAAACATATTAAACTTAAGAAAATTTAAAAAACGACTTGATCCGAGATTTTATAACGGTGCAATATTTATTGGGCTAGATTCACCTGTAATTAAAAGCCACGGTGGAACCGATTATATTGGTTTTTCAAACTCTTTAAGTGTTTGTACGAAAATTGTTAAAGGCAATTTAATTGAAAAAATTAGAAACAATATAAATTAATTATGAGAAAAAATTTAACTAAAAAAGATTTAACAAATGCTATTTATATGCAGTTAGGCTTTTCTAAAAATATTTCTCAAAACTTAATTGATGATTTTTTGACTTTAGTTACAGAAAGCCTAAATTTAGAAAAAGAGCTTAAAATTTCAAAATTTGGAACCTTTTCTATTAGACACAAAAAAAGTCGAATTGGACGTAACCCTTTAAACAAAGAAGAAAAAATAATTTCAGAAAGGAATGTTGTTTTATTTAAAGCTTCTAAAGAATTTAAAAATTTAGTAAATTCTAAAGATGATTCATAAAGATAATAATGCTTATAAATCCATAAGTGAGGTTGCAAAAATACTTAATCTTATTAATGAAAAAAAAGGCACACTAAATACTCATACAATACGTTTTTGGGAGAAAGAATTTAAGCAGATTAAACCAAATATCTTAAATGGTAACAGACGATATTATAATAATGATACAATAGAAATTCTGAAGAAAGTTAAATACCTTCTTAAAGATCAGGGAATGACAATTAAAGGTGCTAAAAAAGTTTTAAATTCTGATAAATCTTTAAAACTTGACGAATTACCAAATAATTCTATAACTGCTAATTATAGTATAAAAAACAAACTTAAAAATATTTCAAATTTAATAAAACAAATTAAAAAATTAAAATAATATGGCAAAAAAAACTCACGTTAAAGTTAGACTCGTACCTGAAGCCAAACCTGACAGTCCATATTTTTATTATGTTAAAAAACCTGCTGGTGGTGAAAAAGCTAAAGTGAAACTTTCAGCAAAAAAATATAATCCATCTACAAGAAAACATGAGATGTTTATAGAGAAGAAGTTACCTCCACACAGTAAATAACTTTATTTTTTTCTAAAATTCCTTTTTTCATAATCAATAAAAGACCAAATCATATTTTTCCATATTCTACTCGTAATTTTTGGGTCTATGTTTGATTGTATTGATTTTTTCTTAATCTTATTAAGAATAAAATTTATTCTTTTTTGATCAATTATTTCTTTTTTATGTATTTTTACTTTTAGAACTTCATTTACTAAATTAGATCTTTTTTTTATTAGTTTTAACAATTCATTATCGAGCTTATCAAGCTTAACTCTTAGTATTTCTAATTTTTTTTTATTTATAGGCGACATTTAATCAATTGGTTATTAATGTAGTTATTATAAGTATAATTTATGTTTGTAAATAGCGACAACTATATAAAATATTTAAAATTGTGGTTAATAACATTATTTTTATTAATCATTATTATGGTAGCAGTTGGTGGACTTACTAGACTAACTGATTCTGGTTTATCTATTACTGCTTGGGAGCTCTTTACTGGAATACTACCACCATTAAATATTAATGAGTGGAACTTTTATTTTTCTGAATACAAGAAGATTCCTGAATATCAAAATATCAATTACGATATGACACTAAGTATGTTTAAGATAATTTTTTATTGGGAATATGCTCATAGATTACTAGCAAGATTTGTAGGTTTGTTTACATTAATACCTTTAGTTATTTTTAGTTTGAAATTTAGAAATAACAAAAATTATTCAAATAAATATTATTGGATATTTTTTCTTGTATGTCTTCAAGGTTTTGTAGGATGGTATATGGTTTCAAGTGGATTAATCGAAAATAACGACGTTAGTCATTTTAGATTAAGCATACATTTGTCTTTAGCTTTGTTTATTTTATGTCTAATATTTTGGTTTATTTTGAATATTTTTGAAATTAAAAAATTTGAATTTAAATTTCCAAATCTACTTTTAATAATTATTCTTAAGCTTATTATCTTACAAATTATATTGGGTGCTTTTTTATCAGGACTAGATGGAGGGCTTATCTATAATTCCTGGCCTGATATGAATGGTAGCTTTTTTCCTAATGATGTTAGTTATTCTGATTTATTAAGTGCTCAGTTGTTTAATAATACTTCTATTATTCAGTTTTTACACAGGTTTACTGCTTACTTACTCTTATTCTTCATTATAATATTAAATTATTTCTTTATTAAAAATGAACTTAATATTAAGAACATCATTTTTTTTGATGTGGCTATATTACTTCAGGTCTTTTTAGGAATTATAACATTAATATCCGGTGTAGAGATTAAATATGCATCACTACACCAATTAGGTTCAATTTTTGTTTTAACCACTTATCTTATAATATTGTACAAAAATTCTAACCAACGGCTTTAGCTTTTTTAATATCTTCAATATTATATGAAGTTCTATTGAGAGCCTGTTCTAAGTCTTCAATTATATCATCTATATGCTCTATACCTATTGCTAGTCTTACATATCCAGGTGTAACACCAGCAGCCAATAACTCTTTTTCATTTAATTGACTGTGAGTAGTTGACCCAGGATGAATTGCTAAACTTCTTGCATCACCAATATTAGCTACATGATAAAACATTTTTAGAGCTTCTATAAATTTCTTACCAGCTTCAATACCACCTTTTAGTTCTATGCCAATTAAACCACCGTATCCACCTGTAAGATATTTTTTAGCTCTTCTTCCTATCTCTCCATCATATTTTGTTGGATAGATTACTCTAGCAACATTTTTGTGTTTGGATAGATATTCGACAGTTTTTTCAGCATTTGAACAATGTTGCTTCATTCTTAAAGCTACTGTTTCAAGTCCTTGTATGATCCCAAATGCATTATCTGGAGCTAAAGCTGAACCAAGGTCCCTTAAAAGTGTTACTCTTGCTCTAACAACAAATGATACATTAGCACCTGTTAGTTCTGGAACGGCTTTACCCCAGACTACACCACCATAACTTGCGTCAGGTTCATTGAATAAAGGTTGTCTTTTTGGGTCTGCTGTCCAATCAAAATTACCACCATCAACCAGACATCCACCTACAACAGTTCCATGACCACCAATATATTTTGTAAGCGAGTGAATAACTACAGCGGCACCATGCTCTAAAGGCCTGCATAGAATAGGAGAGGCTGTATTATCCATTATTAAAGGTATGTTATATTTTCTTCCAATATCAGAAACTTCTTTAATTGGAAAAACCCTTAGGTATGGATTTGGCAAAGTTTCTCCATAAAAAGCTCTAGTTTTATCATCTATTACTTTCTCAAAGTTTTTGGGATCAGCAGGATCTGCATACCTAACTTCAATTCCAAGTTTACTCAAAGTATGTGTAAATAAAGAAATAGTTCCACCATAAAGATCGGTAGAGCTAACAATATTATCACCAGCTTGAGCTACATTTAAAATTGCAAATGTTGATGCAGTTTGTCCTGAAGAAACTGTTAAACAAGCCAAACCGCCCTCCAATGCAGCCACTCTTTTTTCAAGAGCGTCATTAGTAGGATTCATTATTCTTGTGTAGATATTCCCAAATTCCTTCAAGCTAAATAGATTTGCAGCATGCTCGGTACTATCGAACAAATAAGAAGTTGTTCTATAGATTGGAACTGCTACGGCTTTTGTTGTTGGGTCACTTCTGTAATCACCACCGTGAATAACGATAGTTTCTGGATTTTGTCTTTTTGTGCTCATCTTAAAGCTCCTTTTTAGTACTTCAGCTTATGCAAGGCGTACAATATAGTTCAAATGCCTACCGATTATGTGAGTAAAAATCCTGTTTAGCAAAAACTAGCCTGCAATAGGAACAAATCGGCTTAATCAAGCTATCATTCTTGCTTATTTTTGCAAGTAAAATATAAAATTGACATTATATCTAATAATAGTATTAATCCACGCACAATGACTAAATTTCTAAAACAAAGTGAATTATCTAGTAACTGGTTTGAAATAGACGCAAAAAATGCTGTAGTAGGAAGATTAGCATCAATTATTGCCATGATTGTTAGAGGTAAAAATAAAGCTACATTTACTCCTCATATGGATGATGGTGATTTTGTTGTAGTTAAAAATGTAGAGCAAGTAAAATTTACGGGAAAAAAATTTAAGGATAAAAAGTATTATAGACACACAGGGCACCCTGGTGGAATTAAAGAAATAACTCCAGAAAAATTATTAGAAAAAGATAAACCTGGAGAGTCTTTAAAATTAGCAGTTAAAAGAATGTTGCCAGGTGGTGTACTTGGTAGAAAACAACTAACTAAAGTAAAAATTTATGCTGGTGAAGAACATCCTCATGCAGCACAAAATCCTAAAATTTTAGATTTAGGAAAACTAAACAGTAAAAATTTAATAAGAAATTAATATGGAAACAGCAGTAGCAACTAAAGTAGTTCCAAAAAAACCTAAAATAAAATTAGACTTTAAAGATAGTAAATATGCAACTGGTAGAAGAAAAAAATCTATAGCTAAAATTTGGGTAAAAAAAGGTACAGGTAAAATTTATGTTAATGGAAGAACTATGGATGAGTACTTCACTAGTGGTAGTCATAAAATGCAAATTACAAGACCATTTGAAATTATAAATCAAGCAACAGATTATGATGTTAGATGTAGCGTAGCAGGTGGTGGTCACACCGGTCAAGCTGGTGCAATGGTACACGGTATTGCTAAAGCTTTAATTCTATTTGATTCGGAAAATAGAGCAGTTCTAAAGACTGAAAAGCTTAATACCAGAGATTCTAGATCAGTAGAGAGAAAAAAACCTGGTCGTAGAAAAGCTAGAAGAAGCTTCCAGTTCTCTAAAAGATAATTCTTTTTTAATTTTAAACTGTTATGATAAAAAATGCCTAAGCTTAATGTATTAATTGCTGGTTCTACTGGTTATATCGGTGTTCAATTAATAAAATTATTAGTCAAACACAACAATGTTGAAATAAAATACCTTTGTGGAAACACATCTGTTGGAAAAAGTATTTCATATTATGAGAAGCTGCTAAGTAAAAAACAACTACCTAAAATTACAAAATTTAATAAGTCTTATTTAAAATATGTAGATGTTGTATTTACAGCTTTACCTAATGGAGGTGCTCAAGACATTTCAAATCATTTATTAAAACACAATGTATTAATTGATTTGTCAGCTGACTTTAGACTTAATAAAGCATCTGATTATCTTAAGTGGTACAAACAAAAACACAGGTCTATTAAAAATATAAATAAATCAATATATGTTTTACCAGAAATTAACGGTAACGAAGTTAAAGAATATAATATTATAGGATGTCCCGGATGTTATCCTACTTCAATATTATTGCCCTTAATTCCCTTAATTAAAAAAGATCTAATAAAAACTAAAAATATAATTATAGACTCTAAATCTGGATATTCTGGTGCAGGCAGAGGTATTCATAAAAAATATAAAGATAAAAACCTTTATGAATCGTTAAGTTCATACGGTGTGGGATTTCATAGACACAATTCTGAAATCCAACAGGAGATAGACAAGCATACCAAAAAAAAAATTTCTTTTACATTTACTCCTCACCTAGCACCCATGTTTAGAGGTATACTTAGTACAATCTATCTTGATTTGAATAAAGGTGTAAGTATTGAGAAATTAGAAAAAACATTAAACAACATGTATTTAAAAAGTAGATTCGTTAAAATTTTAAAAAATGATACTTTATTAAGTACAAATGATGTTATTAATACAAATAATTGCCATCTATCAATTTGTAAAACTAAGTATAAAAATAGAGTTATCATTTTATCAGCTATTGATAATTTAATAAAAGGTGGAGCAGGGCAAGCAATACAGAATATGAACTTAAGATTTAACCTACCTATAACTAAAGGTCTATAATGAAGAAATTACTAATTTTATTTTTTTTGGTATCTTGTGTGTCTCCGAATTCAAATGTCACGCAGAGTAAAACTAAATTAGTTTTTAATGATGATTTAAGTTTTGATAATTTTAATAAATTGCTAATTGAATATGCAAAGACAAGTCCATACCCTAATATAAATAAATAGATTATGAAGGATGATATTAATATAGCTGTTGTTGGATTGGGACAAGTTGGTATTTACCTATTAAATGAACTTAATACCAAAAAAAAAGATGTAGAACTTAAAACTGGGAAAAAAATTAACGTGGTTGCTGTTTCAGCAAGAAGTCTATCAAAAAAGAGAAGATTTAAAATTAATAAAAAAATTTTTTACAAAAACCCTTTAGAAATTTTTAATAATACAAAAGTTGATATTCTGTTTGAAGCTATTGGTTTATCTGATGGAGTGTCCAAGAAAGTTGTTGAAACTGCTTTAAAGAATAAAATCCACGTTATCACACCAAATAAAGCACTCATCTCTAAACATGGTGATTATCTGGGTAAACTTGCTGAGGAAAATCAAGTTAACTTAGAATTTGAAGCATCTGTTGCTGGTGGCATACCAATACTTAGAACTATTAAAGAGGGTCTTGCAACTAATGAAATTTCTAAAGTTTATGGAATTTTAAATGGAACATCTAATTACATTCTTTCAGAAATGGAAAAATCTAGGGATAGCTTTACTAATGTTTTAAAGAAAGCTCAAAAATTAGGATATGCAGAGCCAGGCAACCCGAAATTAGATTTAAATGGTTTTGATGCTTTTGCTAAAGTAAGAATTTTATCTGCCCTTGCTTTTAATACTAAAATTTCAAAACATAAATGCTTAATGGAAGGCATTGAAAAAATTGAATTAAAAGACATAGAAATTGCTAATCAATTAAACCTCCGAATTAAATTACTAGGTATTTCTGAACTTATTAATAATCAACTTTTTGAAACTGTTCATCCATGTTTGGTCAATAAAAACTCATATATCGGAAATGTTGGGGGTGTTATGAATGCTGTTATCCTCGAAGGTAAACCAGTTGGTGAAAGTATATTACAAGGAGAGGGTGCTGGCCCAGGCCCTACATCATCATCTTTGATGTCAGATTTATTATCAATTTTAAGAGGTAATATAAAAAAACCATTTGGTATACCAGGCAATAAACGTAAATCTATTAAATGCTATAATGTTGATAATTACACTAATTCTTTATACTTGAGATTTGAAGTTAGAGATAAGCCAGGTGTATTATCGACAATTACTAACAGATTAGCCAAGTATAAAATTTCTGTAAAAAGACTAATTCAAACTCCTGACAAAAAAAATAACAAGGCTACTATTGTTATAATTACTCATAAAACTAATGAGCTTAATTCAAAAAATTGTCTTTCTATTTTTAAGAAAGATAAGAATATTCTTAAATTCCCTACGTTGATTAGAATCCATAGTTAATGGAAATATACCTAAAGTTATTTGAAGTCTTGTTTCCTGTTTTTTTTGTTGTTGGTATTGGTTATTATTTAGGCAAAAATAACCCTAAAATTGATACTACCTTTATAACTAATTTTGCAGCAAATATTGGATCACCAGCAATGATTGTTTATTCATTAACATGTACGGGTATTTCATTTGAAATATTTAAAAACTATTTTTGGTACTATCTAATTGCCATTATAATTTTTGCTTTTATTGGAGTTATCTTTTTATTTTTTCTAAAAACCAAAGATATTATTCGTGAACTTCCACCCTTTATTATGCCAAACACTGGAAATATGGGGTTACCAATATGCTTGTTTGCCTATGGTTCTCAAGGATTAGGAGTTGCTGCTGCAATTTCAGCTCTGATAATTTTATGTCACTTCACTTTAGGAATTTTTCTTGCTGATAGGAAATTTAATATTAATGTTATTCTTAAAAACCCACCTTTTTACGCAATAATTATTTCTGTTATTTTTCTTTATTTTAAAATTGAGACACCAACTTTTATTGAAAACACAACTTTCCTTTTAATGTATGCTACAATTTTTCTAATCCTAATGTCTTTGGGAATAGCATTAACTCGCTTTAAAGTTTTCTCTTTTAAAAAAGCATTAATTTCATCAATTGGAAGAGTAATCCTTGGTCCAATCGTTGGTTTTTTATTAATTAAATATTTTGACCTTTCAGGTTTTGCTGCTGGTGCATTACTAATACAATGCTCAATGCCTAGTGCGGTTTTAAATTATCTTGTTGCTTCCATTTACTCTCCTAAAAAGATTACTGATAGTGTGGCTAGTATGATTGTTGTATCTACCGTAATGTCTTTTATCACTATTCCTATAGTCGTATTCTTTGCTTTAAAGTACTTTAATTAAACTGTATCTATTGGCTCATGAAAGCTATCTCATTTAATCTGTTAGCCTGGGTAATGCTTCCAATAATGGATGGCTTTGCTAAATACCTAAGTGCAGATATGCCTGTTTTACAAATCACATGGGCTAGATATTTTTTTACTGTAGTATTTACTCTTCCTGTGATGTTCTTCTTTTATAGAAAGCAGCTTGTTTGGACGGATAAACCAAAGTTACAGTTAATAAGAGGTCTTATATTGCTTTGTGCAAATATTAGCTTCTTCTATGCAATATCAATTATCTCTTTAGCAAAAGCTTTAACTCTAGCTTTTATAGCTCCTCTTATCGTCACAGCATTTTCTCCCATGTTACTGGGTGAGAAGGTGGGTGTGAGGAGATGGACAGCCGTTATCATTGGCTTTATAGGCTCTTTAGTGGTTATAAGACCTGGTTTTGTTGAACTTAACTTGGCTAGTTTTTCAGCTTTAGGAACGGGTGTAATGTATGGTTTTTACTTGATAATTACTCGTAAATTAAGCACCTCAGATAACCCTTTATTAACTTTATTATTAACTGGAGTTGTTGGATTAGTTGCTGTTTCTGGTGTTATTCCATTTATATGGGTTAATCCAAGCCTTTCACAATGGTCTATGATGGCCTCTATAGGTATTTTTGCCTGTGTTGGGCACTTATTCCTTATATTGTCTCTTAAATATGCTGATGCCTCTAAACTAGCCCCATTCAGCTACTTTGAGATTATTACTAACATTATTATAGGGTACTACTTCTTTAGTGACTTTCCTGATAATTGGACATTTTTAGGACTATCAATTATTATTATGAGTGGTGTTTATATTTCAAGAAGAGAAGCTTATATTAAATCATCTTAGTTAGGTATCATATTATTACTAATAGTTAATGTTATACATTAATTAAATCATTTAAATACATGAAATAGTTACATTTAATTAAAATTGTAAATTATATAATAATTATTAAATAAAGCTATTTAAGAAGTAAAATTACGTAAAATATATTTACTAAAGTAATAAAATAATGCATCAAAGTAGCATAAATCTATTATTCGTGGATAAAAAATTAAGATTATAGGAATTTAGATTTTAAAGAAACTAAATATTCTTATAATAGAGTAATAGAATGCTAATTAAGTGTTGCTATTAAACATTTATTTAAATTATAGCTAATTATGATCAAATTTACTTTATTTTGAGGATAGAATAGGGGTCTAAAAAACCCTTTAGAATGGTACTTTTTAACCTTTCTAGAATCGTTGCTATTGTTGACAAGTAGAGCAATGCAGTATCAGAATATGCCGTTTAAACGTCCATAGCAGGCCTTATTTTGACTGACAGGTCATTTGCAGTACAACTGAAGGATGCATTAAGTAATTGTGTATCAATTGTGGTTAAATCAGTCAAAAGTATTTAATACCAACACTTTTAAGCGCTTTAAAAGGTTAAAAACCTTATTTTATGAAGACTTTCTCTAACCTCAATAAATGGCGTTTTTGTTGGATTCCTCCTTTTCCAGAGTATCCGCCAAGGCTTCCGTCTGATCTGATCACTCTATGACAGGGTATTTTAGGAGGATAGGGGTTTTTACCTATAGCATTAGCGACTGCTCTGACTGCTAGCGGTTTTCCAATAGCTTTTGCAATATCCTTATAAGTCTTTACTTTGCCCTTGGGTATTTTCTTCAAGTAATTCCAGACTTTTAGTTGAAACTTAGTCCCCTTTAAGTTCATAGAGCTCAAAACCTGTGTTATTAGCTATTTTATCGTATAATTTCTTTGCATTTTCATTGCTAGAGTGGGTGATCCAACGAACTCCTTGCCAATTATTGGCTTTAGATAAGGATTTTAGATGACTAATGAGTTTTTGAGCTATTTTTTGGCCTCTAAAATCTGGCTCTACGAACAAATCGTCTAAAAACCCAATATATTGACCTTTAATTGGTCTTGGCATTGTTCTATAATGTGCAATAGCAACGATTTTACCCTCCAATTCAAAGCAAAGACCTTTAACATCATGGCTTTCTTCGTGAATCCACCCCCAAAGAGTGTCTAAAATTCCTGTATTCATTGGGATTTTGTAGAAATCAGCATAACCAATGTATAATTTAGCCCAATTTTCCTTATCTTTTTGCTCTAATTTCCTAATCATTTAATTAATAGCTTTAATTTATGAGTTTATAATGTTGATATTTATGAATTTTTAATCAAAAATCTATAAATCTTCGGTCTTAAATCCAGTTAACATACTAATTGTTCGCTCCAATCTATTGTCAAAATCCATTGATTTTAAAGTTTTTTGAACTTCTTTTAAATTTAGATTAACTTCTATGAATTTTTCTTCAGTTACAAGACCATTTGAAATCATTTGAACTG